>Ga0131853_10009737_pt1 | contig 17583 bp, 18 predicted proteins | sample TergutLab28metaG_FD_92764 | JGI IMG/M metagenome (GOLD analysis project Ga0131853, IMG submission 92764) | Labiotermes labralis P1 segment gut microbial communities from Petit-Saut dam, French Guiana - Lab288 P1 (version 2) (version 2) | ecosystem: Host-associated > Arthropoda: Insects >... | reverse complement strand
TATATATATATATATATATATATACTGTTATAAAGTCTGTGGCTTAGGTCATAACTTCATTTTTGTTTCTAAATCGCCATTAGTTTTAAATGTTGGGCCTGCCAGGTGTGATGTCTAAATTGGGAAAAGTTTACAATAGGCTGATACCAAATCAGAACCTCAACCAAGGCACTTCTAACTGGATCACTGCAAAATATGTCACATTCTAAATCACTTCTCTGTTGATATTATGTCACAGTAAATTCACTATTATGACATTTTTTATATGTACAACACACATCAGTTAGCATAAAATTATACAATGTTATGAACTACAATTGAAGTAATTCTTCTTATATACAGCACATTATTTGATTCACAAATTTCATGCAATGTAAGATAACTTTCGGACCAGCCCTTGTAAATGTTCCTTTATATCAACGCATGTCAATAAAATCACCACCCTTAAGTAGTCTTACATTAACATTTTTTTCAGAAATTAATTCTGTCCAATGTAGTCACCATCCACAAGCGTAAGGAAAAGCAATCAAAATGGATGGTATATATATGACTGTACCCATTACCTTATTATAAAGTCCCTTACATAACAGCACAGTGTATTACAGATGGACACAGCAGCTTTACTTTTTCTAGACTTAAAACAGTCCTAATCTTGAACAGCGTAGCAGGAAGAGTCAAAAAGTACAACTGAAAGTTCATATTTATCAAATAAGTGTATAAATGGAAATTTCTTTACTTTCCTTTCATCAAGTTTAAATTATGCTAAAAATAAAATATACAAACAACATTCAATAGCCACACTAGCATTTTCAAATCCAAAATAGTTGTGCAATACAGGACATATTTTAACATCCACACATTTTAATCCTGCATACATACACATGATTTCTATAAGTTTATATTCTGTTCTGACCAGTCTTGGGAGTGTTTATGTGAAAAAAGGTAATATGCAAGTGCATCAAAGTATAACAGAACTGTGTTCAAGAAGTAAACCATGCTAAGGTTGAACCTTTTTTCCTGTGTAGCTCAGGTCCACCCCCTATGTATATCTCTGGGTCGATGTACAGGTAATAGTTTGGGCCAGGCAGTTGTAGCTCTTTTGACTCATCATTCAGATGCACAATTATCCTGCTGTGACGGTGAGCAATCGTGAAGTTGTTCCAATGATTGGAAAGCAGGCCCTGCCCTATAGTTGTTGACACCACACCAACCCCAAAGTCTACCTCCACATGAACTGTGCCATTCAGTAAGGAAACTGCAACGTAATGATGTAGGTATGGCTCTCCACTTGCATAGAAAAGAGCTGAATCATCAAAAAATGTCTGCAACAAAACATTAATGTTCCTTATAACATAAGCTTGGGTGAAATTTGTTGCCTGATTTTTAGAACATACAATGTTCAATGATAAAAAAGATAACCATAAATGTTGAACAGATAAACATACAGGACCATACACCACCCTGTAATGTGGAGTTTCATTTGTATAAAACACCTGCCAGGATCTGGTTGTTGATGTCAAAATGCTCTTTTATCACTCACTCTGAAGAAGAAGCTGATGCGATTTACACTGGAATGTACACGATCCTTCCAGTCATACACACGATATGAGATGTAGGAGGAGCCACGTAGTGTCAAGACTGTTCCAGCTGAAACATATGCACATGCAAAGACAAACAATTTAAATTACAGCCCGTAGAAACTGCTCATAATACATTACAGCTGATGTGCCACATTTACTACAAACTCCTGTATTGTAAGTTTCAGTATGACATCTTCTGACTTGGTATACCTTTCTTACAGTTAATACTTCTTGAATTAGAATGCAAAAAAGTAGAACACTACATTTATACATTTGAAGAGCAACATAAGCAATGAAGGTAGGCCAAAGGGAAGATACAGAGAATCCAACTGAATTCAAAATTGTACTGGACTGTGAATGTGGTTATTTGGAATTCAGACTCACAACAGAGCAAATTACAAACAAACAAGTCACTCATACCAAGTTAAATGCTCATGGCTGAAGCATAGAAAGAAAAATGATCACAAAATACACGTGAGAGATTTGGAATGTTACAGAATATATATATATATATAAAACAGAAACGAGTATGAATGGGACACATGAAGGAGAATTCAGAGTTTAATATTGATGCTTAATGGAGTTAGAAATGATAAGACTGCATTTTTTAATCTTTTTTGACTCACCTGCAAGACAGTTAAAATAAATACAGACAACATTTTGAATTGTATTTATGTATACATAATTATAACAATGTTTTGATCTTATTAAGTTAGGATACAAAACAATGAAACTCACTGTAAATGTCACATTGTTCTCCTTCATAGTTGCGTCCAAAACAGTCACATGTCAGGCTACTGTAATGATTCACACAGCGGCTGCCAAAGAAGCAGAGATTCTCAATTGTCCTGCACCTGTAATTAACATACATTATACAGTAAGTCAACTGTCCTTTACACATATTTCAGTTGGTCAAAATTTTTATTAAGGTGATATTGTCACTGACAATGTTAAGTCAGCTAGTTAGTTTCAGCTATATTGGTAATCTTCAATCCAATTTTCAGGAGGCATGCTAAGCATCATGTCATTTAATATCATGATAAACCTGTACTCTGATAATTACTTTTACCCTCAAATGCCAGTACCTGCAAGTGTTACAGCAAAACCTGTCCAAACCACAACTTCTCTAGGCACAAGAGTATGCAGCAAAAACAAGTTTGAAGTTACCTCTAATAAATCTTAAGTGTTTGGAATGGAAACAGAAAAAGTAAACAACAATTTCAAATGGTATATACAACAAAATTCCAATAACACATACTTGAGTAATACTACTGATCAGGAGTATGCCATTTGGATATTTCCTTCATCTGTTGGCTCAGGGTTGTCACAGTCCTCTTCCACATTTCTGGACTCTACAAGGAATGAGTTAATGGAGTAGCAGACAAGGGGTCAGGAGATACAATAATGGCTGATGTACAGAGATCCTTGAAGGCATTTTTGAACACATTCCCCAGATCTGCCCATTTTATGGATGCTTTTTTCTGGTAAAAAGCAAAATTTCCAGTCTTGGGACAACACTTCTCAAGTGCCAGGTTATAATATCTGAATTGTTGGACATTGGATAAAAGGAATTTTGCTGTGATACCAATGAAATATTTATTATTTGTTGTTCACACATTTTTTCTAAGTTGAACTTCTTGGAATTTGTCCAAGAAAATAAACACTCTGATCATAAGTAAAAAAAAAATTTCTTCAACCAACAAAACAATATTTTAATGGAATACAGAAAAAAGGAAAGAAAGAAAGAAAGAAAGAAAGAAAAACGAATACTGCAAAACTCTACTTCATACCAACTGATCACAATAGTTCACCATTATTCTGCAACCTAAGTCCATTGAATCCAGTCCCACTGTACATAATGTACATTAAAGATGCCATTTTAATAATATCCTCCCATCTGCCTCTCATGTTCCACAGACCCCATTCTTTCATATGAAACTATCAGGATACAAGCATCTTCCATCATACTTACCTGTCAATGCATCCCTCCACAACATTCTCATGTTTTGTAGCAATCAGGGGGTTGATGTGCAGAAGGTCTGATGCTGCTTTACCTGCTTTCAGCACCATCTGTTTGATACACCCCACAAATGACTCAATTATGTACTTAACTCCATGCAGTTTCTCTTCTGGACTCAGGCCTGAAAAAGTATCATTATTTCACATCGCATTATTAGTGCCTCATTCCACAATGCTGGGAATACATGTTCATTGCACAAAAGATAGCAAGTAAATCCACATGAAAAGAGTGTATCCAACTACGCACTTTTCATTGTTAAAACCACAGAAGATGTTTTTATGAAAATCCAACTGTGGATCTAAAACAAAATCAAGCGTATGTAATACCTGTTCATATTAGTGCAATATAAACCCATAATTTACATATAACTCAAATCAAACTATGATAATTTCTTAAGCATGGCTCACTGCACATTCCTGAGTTCTTGCAAAAGACAAGAGGTTAAAAACATTACAATATGAGCACTAGTAGTAGGAAAGACTACTCAACTCAGTGAAGGTGTGTGTGTGTACTTCATAGTGTCAAAATTGATCAAGACATTTCAAAATACGACTCACACAAGTGGCCAATATTCAATACTTTATGGTACAGTACTGTTTCAATGTATTCCTGCAGAAACAAAAGAATGCCATAACAAAATTTCAGGCAGGGGAGTCAGCTGTAAAAACATTCTTCTCACAATACCACAACTTCGGAAGGAACCAACCAACCTCCAACCCTCAAATCCCAATTCATGGTAATCCTAGTTACATCTCACCTCCAATTAGAACAACTGATGGCAGATCAGTTGAGATACCATAGCTGGTGGACGGGTGCAGGCCTAGAATGGGAGTTTCAGCTTGCTTGGAGTCCACCTTTGCTATAAGCCGTGCCCCATGCACATCGATGCTAACAGTCACATTGTGCCACTTGTCACTATTCAGACCTGTGCCATAACACAAGACAGCAAGAAGCAATGAACAATCATAGCAATTTCCAGCATTTGCTTCTTTGTTGTTATGTGTCTCACTTTGATACAAATTTGTGCAGTTTGGTTTAACATGTGTGGCAATACACAATTTCTTACATATTCTCTGTACAAAGAGCACAAAATGAATGAAGATAAGCATATGTTGATTCTGCATGCACATATTTTATATCTGAGAAGCTATCACACAGAATTTTATAAAACATGGTACTGGGGATATACCGAAAGTTGTTCAATAAACTTCATTTTAATTTGCATTGGTATAATAAAACCCCTATTTTATTCAAAGCAAAAACCTAGCTCCACAGATTTTCTTGAAGATGGACTGTACAAAATACTGATACATGACAAAAAATGTAGAGACTCCTCAATAAGAACTACAACTGTGATAAAGAACAGCTCTGATATTAAGAATATAAAATGCAAGCAAAAATACACCCAGTCCGTTTCTTATGCCTGTTGTTTCATTCCTTTATGCTAACGCCCCTTGCCAGTTTAAAACACTTCTTAATTTCAGTTTAACGCCCTCTGATGGACTGTGTTCTAGTATGCTAACCCCTTATTTCTGATGGGAATATAATTTTTTATTTACATCTTTTTGATTTATGCCCACTTTTTCAAGATACAACTACAGCATAATACAAGGGCTCGGTGTATACAAATAATTGATGACTACGCAGCAAGAATAACTTCTCAGCAACACAGAGTTGCAGAAAACTAATGCTGAAAGCAGTAGCTAACTAACCAGCCACCTCCAGGAAGCAGAGTCCTTCTTCATAAGCTAACATTTTCTCAGCCAGTCAAGGAAATCTCCACATGAAGATTCATTATTGTGTTCACAACAGCCCACCATATGTCTCTCTCATGGGTCAGATCAATCCAGTCCACACCCTTCCATACCATTTCTTAAAAATCCATTTTAATATCATCCTCCCAACAATGCCTATATTTTCCAAGTTGTATCTTTCCATCAGATCTACCAAAACAACTCCTTTACCTTTATACAATATATATACATTTTAGTGTATTTTTAATGTAATAAGGTGGAGATCTCCTACCTTACAATACTTTGTTTCTGTTTATATTCGTGTTCTTGTATTATTGGCCTAATGATGACCTAAATGTGAGGTTGAAACTAGTAGCCAGATAATGAATTTATCACAAAGAGTGTGTTGCTTGTGACTCAAAATATTGATCCACATTATCCTTTACGTACTCCTCACCTCCCCCATACGTTATATTTCCCACCCACCTCATTTTTCTTTATTTTATCACATAAATATTCCTCGGTTAAGAAGTACCAATCAAGAAGACTGGAGGCAAAAAGAAATGCAAAGTGAAAGTACGTCATTCCACTCTCTTCCCAGCATCTCTCAACACCGTCTCTTGCTCTTTGTGGCGTCTACCAGCCTGGAGAGAGTAAATAAATACATTTCTAAGGTGAGTGCATCCAGAGGATGAGATTCTGTTAACTGTGAGATTTGGGGTTCGTACTGCATTGTTGCTGAAAATTCATATCTCGTGGGATGTTATAGTTACCAACATTTCAAATGGGCACAGTGCCATCATCTTCAGGGTCTGGCAGCCACAGGACTACCATCCTCTGAAAACACATGTAGCTATTTAACAGTAAACAAGTTATTACATCCTAAAAGACTTGAATGTTCATTTTGTTTACTGTTTATAATTAAACACCACCTTACTGACAAGGGGGCAGGTGATGTAGACATTCATCCTGTTCACCCAAGTATGACTGAAACACATTTTGAATTAAGGAACATGAAATTCTGCATGGTTGTGAAGCTCACCTGCACCCACTGTGATAGAAGTTGAGTGTTTCCCAAACACATGCACAACTTTTAGCTGTCCTTTCTCCACAATCACATAAAGAGCATAGGGGTCCAAGCCTTCTGGTCGACCCTTCACGCTGTGGTACACCAGCAGTCCATGAGGTAGCTTGGTGCGAAACTGGAAAGAAATTTCGCGGCACAATCTGCAAACCATACAATATCACACTGCTGCTGTAATTTCCTTCCAAAACCACAGAAAAAGATAGTATAATAGGCATCTACTTGGGTTCCAGGTGCATCCTGCTGAGTATTAGGTTGTCCTTGCAAACAGTACTATGGGACAGGTGAGTCTAAACTGACTACAGGACAGATACAAAAAACATGGAAAACAAGGACAATAAATGAGGAAGTGAACAAGAATTATAACAAGGAATGTAAGACTAAGAAACAGCAAGGAAGGGAATATGAAGCAGAAGGAAAGATAAATATTTTTATTCTGCTTCCACATGCCTCAGTAACTAAATAAAATAAGTAATTACAGGCTAATGGGCTGGAATTCAACTCCTGACAAGGGTATGGATTTTTCTCTATATGCCGACAACATCAAGACCAGCTCTGACATCTAATCAGCTTCCCACTCAATGGGTACAGAAAATTTTACCGGTGTCAATTAAGGTTTAGTAAAAGGCTGACCACTGTCTAGCATCAGGTCAAAGAATTAGTGCAGGTTTACCTACAGATCTCCAACACACCTTCAACGTGCAGTGAGAGACATTTTACCTTTACCTTATCTCAGAATATCTACAATTTAAATTTCAGTAGGAAGGCGGGTCTTGGAAAATCAGTTAAAACACCGACGCAAAGTTTATTTTTAGTTCTTCCTTCAGTTATAAAATACATTTATGCAATCATCATGCTGTGTGTGAGTGTGTGTGCGTGCGTGTACACACATGCATATGTGAAGTGTCTGCTTGTTTGTTTCCCCCCCCCCATGCTTGTACAGCACATTTCAACTTCTGAACCAGCTGACCAACTTTCACACCTCTTATTATGAACATATAGCTTTGGAGGCCACCAAACATCACAACCTATCAGTTTCCTGCAAACACTCATAACAATATCACTGACATGTCAGCTTTTGAGATGGGACCAGGTGTCATTGAATGTAGGATCTTGAGATGACATATGTTAACAGGTGTTTGCAAAATGTGCAAGTTTGTTTATGCTTGCTTTCTATTAAAGTGCAAAATAACATATGGCACCCATGCAAATGTTTTCTTTAGCTTTCAATTTGATGACAATGATTAATTAACTGCAGGAGTTAAGTCATCTAATCATATCAACCAAAACAGTGACAACAGTAATCATAGTAACAGACTGACAGGAGTATAATTCTATGCAATAAGAAAGTTTGTTTAATGAATCCTGCAAAACTTCACATCTTAGCCATTATGTTGAAAATTTACATTACTTCAATACACTGCAGACTACTAAATAAAAATATGGATTTATAGCAACAGCAATACAAACAAACAAAAACAAAATTCCAATGATGTCAATGACAGCAACAATGACATACAAATTTGTGCTCTGAAACCAAATGACTCAAATGAAAGTCATCTCATGGATTACCATAATCAGTAGTGTTTTTTGTAAAATACACCTGAAAATTCACAATGCAGCAAAGTACAAAGCTTTATATGATGCATTATCTCCTCTAAGCATGCCTAATTCTGCTTTTTTTTTTAAGTTGTGTAGATTAAAACAAGGAAGTATAATGAGCTGCACTCTATCTGCAATCCCCTCATACCTATAGTACTTTCCAAGTCAAGCCATGGAGGGGGGAGTAAACTAATACAGAATGACTACTGTCTTAATACAAACAAAAAACATCCTTAATCTAGCATGGTCAGGAACTTCTCAGTTCCCACAAGGTATGCATCGATTACCTGAGTTGGAATGTTGGAATCCTATTGCCATCCAATTGAATGAATGTGTTACTCTTAGCAAACATGAACACTTTGTGGTGCCCTGTCTCTGCAAATGTGAGCTCCTCCCCCCTCTTGTCCAGAGGCACAGGTGGAGGTGGAGGTGCTGGGACAGAAGAAACATGTGTAACCCGATGTTGTCCTACTGTCTTCTGGGATTCCTGCTTTCCTATGAAGCTCTCAGGTTCTTCTTCTGACTCCACGTACGTCTCTGGCTGCATATAAGGTGGCACTGTATCTGAGAAAACAATGCACAAGCATTAAAAAAGACAGTATTATACCTCATTCACAAAAACTACAGAGTTTACAATTAGCACACTTCTTACACATTTGGAAGCAGGACTAAGGGATGAATCTGTGCCCAGAGACAAACTACCTTGACTGAGTTAGATGAGGTATCAGTTCTTCTGGTATGTTACAATGCATCATTGGGTATTTGAGTCCCTGTGTTTCAATAAAGGACCGTGGTCTCATCTTCAAAGGTCATAAGGTCCTTATAACCCTTGAAAAGCACAGTGGTCTCATCTTCAAAGGTCATAAGGTCCTTATAACCCTTGAAGAGCATAGTGGTCTCATCGTCAAAGGTCATAATGTCCTCATAACCCTTGAAGAGCCCAGTGGTCTCATCTTCAAAGGTCACAAGGTCCTCATAACCCTTGACAAGCACAGTGGTCTCATCTTCAAAGGTCATAAGGTCCTTATAACCCTTGAACGTAAGGCAAATTTGCTGTCTCAAATTGTCAGAAACCAAACACCCAGTAACACAGCATCACATCCCTAAGAACACATTGGCCTGCTGATAAAAGCTTAAAAGTGGCATTGCTGAGTTAATTTGTGGTTTTCCTCATTCCTACCCAAATATTCTACATCATCACTACCATCAGTTCTACAAACCATGAAATCTCTGCTTCCATCATGAGTTTCCACCACTCTTCTCCATCTGAAGCCTCCTGACCCCACCACATTCTTATCCAAATTACAACTCCAACAACTTCATCCAGCCATCTTTATTTTGGTGTTCCAACTTCCCTTTTTCCACCAGTTTTTGCATATAGCAGTCGCTTGGAAAATTCTTCCTATGCCATCAATTTTGGTTCCTTATACAATGTACAACAATGTACATAATTCAAAGGCACAACTGCTTCTCCTAACGCCACCATCCTTAATCAGGCCAAATATCATTCACAACACTATCCTCTGAAACACATCCAGATTTGGTTCATCCGACTGGGAGACAGTTCAGCACTCTGCCCCATATATTATAACTGGTAAATTCTTGAGATTATCTGGGATTTTAATTGCTTCTGTAGGCCAAAATAACTCCTGCATGGCTATGATTCGAGTTTTTATTTCTGCATGCCATAAAATAGGGCACTTCTTCATTCTGCATCCTTGTTATTCATAATTGTCTCATCACTCAACACTACATGACCTATGAAGCTCAGAATGCCCTGTTATATAAACCAATAATGATACATGTACAAAGTCTTCTTTAACAAGTGTCATATTGCAGTGATCAAGAAATTCTTCAACATTGAGAAAACCCTAAGTTTCTTCACCAGCACCACAATAGCCAATCAGTGCATCCTACCATAAGCCACATCACCACAGTTCACACTTTCACAAGCAATTTCTGTAGAATCTATTTTAACCTTCTCTGCCATGCTTCATATTCACCGTTTTCTGCTGCTGTGAGGCTGGAGTGAATTTACATGCCATTCACACATTACAGTTTACTATGTTAAGTGAGGCATGTGACATTCAAATTTTTAGGTTCCATGAAGTGATAATTCTACAATACTAACCTATCATAAAAATTTTGATACGACTTATTCTAATAAGGTTTCCCAACCTACATTTCATGTGCTTTGTCATTTCACCCCTGAATACTGCATGTCACATTCAAGGCAGAAAAATCATACTTACAATTTTTGCTCCCACAGTACTGCAGACACTCCAGCTCTGAGTCAAACTTATTGTCAGCATCAGATGGGGTGCAGCCTCCATAAACAAAGGTAAGACACTGGCCTAGCCTGCTGTTGTAGTACCACTTATATACATAGTTCCGGCATGGACCCAATACTGGTTCAGCTTTACAACGGTCTGAAACAAAATACTGACCCCTATCAATGCCACATATTCAATAAACAAGCAAAATAAGGTCAGCTATGTATGGACTTCAAATATGTATTTTAAAATTTTGCATGATCAATGACCTTGTCCAGTTCATACAAATTTATGGCTGAAAAGGTCAATCTTGTGGAACAAAATATTTCATTCATAGTACGGAACAGGTTACAAAAGGCTTAGTGCAAACTTACACCTTCACTGAGGATACTCAACTTACTTCAGTACCTTGATTTCCACTCTTTTGCTACCCGAATCATAAGTGTGAGGATGACTGCTACTCACAAAATCAGTACACACTGAAAGTTGCATGACTGCAGCTTTATATTTTGAACTCGCCACCAAATATTATTGGGATGATCAAATCAAGAAGGATGAGACTGGCACAGAATGTGGCATATATGGGACAGAACAGATATGCATTCAAGGCTTCAGTGGCAAATAGCCTGAAGGAAACAGACCACTGGCATACCTACACATAGATGGTAGGATAAAGACATAGATATTAAAGAAATAAGATAAGAAATGTGGACTGGATTCATTGGCTCTTGTCAGCAAAGTAATAAATTCTTGAGGCCTGCAAAATGTGGGAATTTCTTGCCTAACTGAGCAACTAGTAGCTTCTCATGAAGTACTCTATACACATGGGGATATATTCTTTAAACCTTCACCACTGGTTAAGGCAATGTATAGACATCTAAATAAGATTTTTTCGAGACTAGCTCTGCCTCAGTCTGAGAACCCTCACACTGTAAAACCTTCTAGATAAGGCTAGTCATTATCACTAGGACCAACAACAAAGATTCATTCACAAACAGGAAAAACGCGCTAAAATTACATGAATAACAGTGGGGTCATTAACGGCTGAAACACATGTTCCGAACTTTCCCCAAACACATTCCTCACCTTTGATATCCTTAAACACACAGCTTACTGAAAATATGTTTAAAACAAGAATCGTAGATCTTAATTAGGAATGTCATGTAAAAGGCACTTTTAACCATTTGATAACTTCAACCTGGGCTTACAGTTTCAGCCCACATAGGCTGAAACAGATTTACCCACCAACTACCAAATCATACCTTCAGTACCAGCTCATATTAAAATCCAGTGATCTGCTTTTTTTTATCTAATAGAATATGGAGACAGACAGACAGACAGACAGACAGACATAGCCTTCCCATTATGCACTCATGTAAAGTATGATATCCAAAGAATGCATGAAGATGAAATCAGTAGGCATTGCACTATTCATAAGTCCTATAACAAGACTGCAAAATGCAGTGACAAAAGATACCTACAGTGATGGTTCACTGAGAGACATGCCTACTGAACTGCTTTGCACCCATCAAGGTCAGCCATCAGTTAACAAACCGTGTGATCAATGAATCCTCATGTATATAAATGATCCAACTGAGTGAGCTGCCAACATGTTTCAACTCTTATTTTTGTTAATTATGGTGGTTTAGCAACCATTAATATTAAAATTATATGATGGTTAGCAAATTATGTTTCTTTACATCTACCCAAAAGTTTTCTCTATTGGTTCCGGTCCTAAGCCCCACCAAAGGAAAATCCCATTGCATGCCTCTTAATGTAACACATGTCCTCCTTTTAGCAAGTTAGATATCATAGATGGTAATGAAATGTAATTCAGAAATCACAAAGAACCAAGAAAGCAATTAACAAACCAGGTACTGTCCAATTAACTAAGCAACTCATTAACAAATTAACCAATACCCATCATGCTGACTGATTGATTGACTGATTACTAACATAGTACTAAGTGACCAACTACCATTCATCAGACTGACAACTACCCAGCCATACAGCTACCTCAATATCTAAAGGCTAGTTGATTAAATAAAATGATTGGCTGGCTGGCTGCTTGATGCAGCTTACCCATCCATTCAACATGTCAGCCAAATCACTTGCACACCAAAGTACAAACTTTCATCAGAGAAACTGATGTCACAACCACTAATACCAAATTCACCAATCGACAATATTTTAAGCCAATTCAATCCCATTCAAATCCTCAGAAACTATTTTAAAACATGTAGTTCATATTATTCTCCCAAATGACCACCATCAAAAAGTATCCTCAAAACATTCTTTACACTGTGTGGGTTCACACTACAAACACCTACCACACTGTGGTTGGGCCTGTATAAACGCTGCATACATAACTTAGCCATGATGTGCATATACTTATGACTAACGCCCCAAAAACAGTTCCATTCGTACCTGGTTCCTGTTTCGCGATGTTTAGTGGCGCGTGTGGTGGCTGAGGATGGGAACACACTGCCACGAAACATACTGTAAGAAGTCCCGCCACATTTTGCAGCTTCATGGCTGCAACACAACGCAAACAGAATGTATACATTACATCATGTACTTTGCCGATAACATAAATCAAGTTGCCTCTTAAGAACTCTTCAAATTTAGGGCAAGAATATATAATTAAATTTTGATGTCATAGCATTGATCTAGGTTTATAATATACACAACGAGTCAGCTGGAAGGTATCTGTGAAAACACAGCTAGAGACGCCATGGATTAGTGCATATTATGTTACATGCAGCATGTCGGCCGTGGGTATTCCAATAAATAGTCGAGAAGAAGTTCGCAGGCTTCAAGAATGTAAACTCACAACTTCGCCTTCACACAAGTATATACAACAGACGAATGACTGTTGTAGTCTATGTGCGTGTCACGTGCCAGGAACGGTTGGGGGAACTAACAGGACGTTAACGACACCGCCGAACGACATACCGAAGTCCATTTGGTTTTGATGTGTTGCTTTCGTTTTGGACCGCAATGTGATGCTCATATAAGCTACAGACTACATAAAATTTTCCCTACGATAATTGGGTTACAACTGAGTGATGGTGCTAGAAAATCATCGTGTTAATATCTTAAATCACGAAACGAACTACAAGCTTTTAATATTACCGGCTATAAGAAAGCCCCCCTCAATACTGCGTGGCGCGTCCTCTGGTCGCAGATGGAGGAACGGCATCCAGTATGCAGGGTAACTGCGAATATATTGAAAACGCAATCGCGGGCAGCCGACGAGGGGTGGTGTTTCAGCTTGGGGTTCGGGCGAAGTGCTAACAACTCCTCGCCACAAAAAAAAAAAAATACAATGTTACGAACCATTCACAACTGCCTGGGACCTGGAATGGTCCTTTGGTACCTCTGGCTCAGGAACGGACAGGTGGCGGGCTCTTACGATTGCGGTAATGAACCTTCGGGTTGGATAAAATGCGGGGAATTTCTTGACTAGCTGAGAATATGTCAAGAAGGATTCTGCTCCATGCGGTTAGTTATGACTGTCGCATCAGAATTTCAGCCTAACTAGAGGTACACTGCCTTTCAGACCAAAGTAGTTACTGCATAAGTACACGCAGTAATCGCCAACAACTCATTGTAAAGACAGTTTTATTCTTAATCCGCTGGGCGATTTTATTTGAGCAGGTGATTGACTTCCTTATTAATCCTCCAGTAGCAACGTGAATTCGAAGTCGTTTTATATTCCTCATACTTGACAGCGTTGTTTACAGACATGAATGGTATGCTTTGTGAAGCGAAGCTTAATTAAGCACGGGCCAACTTTTTCATTACAAACCACAATTACCTAGTGCCTGTCGTCCTGCATAAAGAGGTTCGTGCAGTTTATGTTCGAAATCTAGCACGGGCATTTCTATTCGTCCAGTTGGGACATGCGGCCTTTCGGCTAGTTGGCACAGCCAGCCACTTAGCCTTAATAGCCATCGATTCAAGCAATGTGCACACCCAGCCTCTCGATAGTCGGCAGTCATCTATTCAAGCAACGTGCGCAGCCAGCCAGTCACTGGATTGGAACTGCCTAACCTTCAGACAATATGCTCATCCAGCGACGCACTCGGTTGACATTGCCAAACACTCAAACAATGTGTGCATGAAGCGTCGCACTCAGTTGGCACTGCCAAACACTCAAATAATGTGTGCAGCCAGAGATTCAATCGGCTGGCACTGCCAACCAATCCAATAGCATAGCTATCCACCCAGTCATTTAGCATAGCTATCCATTCAAACAATGTTCAATCTGATCAGCAGTCGTTTGCCAAACACTCAGTCGGCTGCCATTGACATCCTTTCAAATAATGTACAGTACAATGCAAGCGACTCAACCGCTTTCATAGCCATCCTTTCAAACACTTGTACACAGCCAGATGCTCAGTCGGTTGGCACAGCCAGCCACTCAATCGGCATAGTCGTCCATTCACAGTGCACAGACAGCCACTCAATCGGCATAGTCATCTATTGGCAGTGCACAGACAGCCACTCAATCGGCATAGTCATCCATTCACAGTGCACAGGCAGCCACTCAAACGGTATAGTCACTCTTAAGTGGGTTTGAAGTCAGTAACACAACTAATGTTTAGTTAGACGTTATATTCTAGGTCAAAAAGACTACATGTTTCGGCCGGTAGTGGCCATCATCAGGTCTTTGTAATTCGACATACTTAAGAGTACTTTATACAATTGCGTGGTGGCTTGTTTGATGAGGAGATCTCAACATCAAGACTTTTTTTTTAGTATGATATATCTATATTAGGTGTGTGGGTAAGCCACTCAATTAACCTAAAGGTAGTCATACAATATCAAAAACCGAGGAAAGTCAAAGAACCAGAACTAAGAAGGACAAAGCAAAAAAAGCGAAAAAGAAGGAGAGCTTGGTGGTCCTGTCGTGGGGAAGCCACTATGTACTGTCCTTGTGTGGGTCTGGCTATATTGCGTGTTTCTTCATTCATCTTCATGGGTCGTTGTGTGTGGAAGGTCTGTGTATGACCTGGTTGATGCCCGTGGGGATTGGAGAGAGAAAGGGATGTGAGAATTCTTTGGGTGATAATATTGGTGTATTAGATATATGTGTTAATTATTATGGGAGAATTATGTGGATGTTTTTGTACTTCCTCCTGTCTGGTGCTCTGTATATTTAGTATATCTTCTGGTTGGGGTGTGTCCAGCCCTGGCGATATTGCGTGTCGTTTTCGCTTATATGTATTTTTAACACTGTCACTGGTGGTGTAAATGTTCACTGTAATCGTTTATGTGTTTGTCCACTATATCAATGAGGTGTTCAGTGCGTCATTGTTCACTGTTTAGGTTGTTTTCCGTTGAGTTGTGTAGTTATTCCAGATCTTCATTCAACGTTCTCTTGTGTCTGTCTGCCATGTCAGTTTGTGTTATGTGTTGTTGGTGCTGGATATCTGCTGTGTTCTTTATGTGGGTTCTTTTTCGTGGTGTCTTGCAATGTGATTTGCTCCGTACTGTGTTTATGTGTTGGGATTTCGTTTTGTTCGGAGGTATGGCCTGTGTTGAGGTGGAGGGCCAGTGGTATGAATTCTTGGAAAGGCAGAGTTTTGTCTAGTGGAGGGCTACGGGGTTGGGGATTTATGTCTGGTGGGGTTTACCAGGGCATCAAAGATCTTATTGGGGGATATGTTGTGTTCATTGTTCAGGTGGTTGTTTTTGGTGAATTCTGTGTATATGTAGTATCGTTCTACTGTGCCTTTGCCATGGTATTGTAGGATCTGCATCGTGTTGTGAATGGGGCCAAATGTATGTGATTTGTCTAAGATGTGTTTAGCATAACTGGACGTGTGGCCATTAGTTTTGAAAGCATTTTTGCAGTACCACCAGGGCTGGACACACCCCAACCAGAAGATACACTAAATATACAGAGCACCAGACACAAGTAAGTACAAAACATCCACATAATTCTCCTATAATAATTAACACATATATCTAATACACCAATATTATAACCCAAAGAATTTTCACATCCCTTTCTCTCTCCAATCCCCACAGGCATCAACCAGGTCATACACAGACCTTCCACACACAACGACCCATGCAGATGAATGAAGAAACACGCAATATAGCCAGACCCACACAAGGACAGTACACAGCGGCTTCCCCACGACAGGACCACCAACCTCTCCTTATTTTTTGCTTTTTTTTTTGCATTGTCTTTCTTAGTTCTGTTTCTTTTACCTTCTTCGGTTTTTTATATTATTTAGATTAATTGAGTGGCCTACCCACACACCTAATATAGATATTTAGTTATAGATGTTGAGATCTCCTCATCAAACAAGCCACCACACAATTGTATAAAGTACTCTTAAGTATGTCGAATGACAAAGACCTGATGATGGCCACTACCGGCCGAAACATGTAGTCTTTTTGACTTAGAATATAACATCTAACTAAACAATAGTTGTGTTATTGACTTCAAACCCACTTAATAGTTTATATTACACAACGGGGATGGCACAATTCAGAGTAAAAGACGGCATAGACATTCATTGACAGTGCACAGCCAGCCACTCAATCGGCATAGTCATCCATTCACAGTGCACAGACAGCCACTCAATCGGCAGAGTCATCTATTGACAGTGCACAGACAGCCACTCAATCAGCATAGACATCCATTCACAATGCACAGCCAGCCACTCAGTCGGCATAGCCAGCCATTCATAGTGCACAGGCAGCCACTCAATCGGCATAGTCATCTATTGACAGTGCACAGACAGCCACTCAATCTGCATAGGCGTCCATTCACAGTTAACAGCCAGCCACTCCGTCAGTTGGCAATGACATCCATTCAAAGAAGGTTTGGCACGATAGTCTATCAATCGGACGATACCATAATCCAATCAAACGGTACGGCAGTCCGTCACTTGGCACAGTTCTTTATCGCGGCGGTAGTGGCGTACCTAGGTCCTTGCAGTCCGGAGCGAACAATAACAATGGCCGTCCCTGACAGAAGTTCTAAGCTTAAAAAATGATTATTTATTGAATTTCCTTATATTCGGTGCAGTGATTGAAATTTTATTGGGTGCTGAACATCTTTTTCTTTGTTTTAAACGTTAAATTGCCGCCCTTCGACTCTGCTGCTGGGGGGCAGGCACACCGCCCCCCCCCCCCCCCCCCCCCCCCCCCCCCCCCCCCCCCCCCCTCCCCCCCCGCCTCCCCTCGCGCCCCCCTCCTCGCCTCCCCCCCCCCCCCCCCCCCCCCGCCTCGCCCCCCGCCGTCCTTGTTTGCCCCCCCCGCCCCGCCC
>Ga0131853_10009736_pt1 | contig 17584 bp, 8 predicted proteins | sample TergutLab28metaG_FD_92764 | JGI IMG/M metagenome (GOLD analysis project Ga0131853, IMG submission 92764) | Labiotermes labralis P1 segment gut microbial communities from Petit-Saut dam, French Guiana - Lab288 P1 (version 2) (version 2) | ecosystem: Host-associated > Arthropoda: Insects >... | reverse complement strand
GCTCCTGAAGATGGACGTATTAACGTCTGAAACATGTTGAGCAATATATAATAAAGCAAGTGTCATCTAGTTGGTCAACCATTATTCAAATATCAAGATGATGCACGGTCCAATATGCATAAGATGAAATAAACTTATTGTAAAACAAATTTTGTGTGCATCAAGTTGGTTAATTACTGAGATAAATATACTGAGATGCACGGTCAGCAAAACGTCAAAGTAATAATGCTGGTAACTGCATTTGTGTACAAACAGACATAACTACTTATTCCGTGGCTCACTCAATTAATTTAAATCACGAACTAATTTTTTGTTTGTTTGTTTATTTTGTTTCATCTGAAACATCCAACGTTCTTTATTTTATTTTTTCAAACTTTTAATGTGCCGGTCATCATCCGATTTCACTGCCTGATTTTGGCTGAAGGATAAACCCCGCAAAATATTTCATGTTATAATGTCACTGAATCTAGGTATTTTACGTTTCGTTTTCAGGCAGGGAAGAGGAGACCCGCAGGCAGCACCCCCCGCCCCTCCTTGGGTGCAGCCATGGTCTTACCTCATATGTTCGCCAGTGTACCCTATGGTAATTAGGGACAGTCCGATTTAAAAGGAAGAGCATTAATCGTCTGTGTTTTATCCCAAACCACTGCTCTCTTTAAGTGAACACAACCAGGTTTTCCATTTGCCAGCAAAAAGTAAAGTGATCTCGTTACAGGCCCGGTGTGGCGCAGAGGATGGGTAGAGGTATAGCTCTACTCTTCCATGACCGCGGCACTAGAAGGGGGTGAGTGGTCAGCGTCACACCCCGGCCGCACTTTACCCCCGGGAAAGACCCGGTACCCATTTTACAGGAGACTAGGTGGGCCCCAGGTCCGGTCTGGACGGGCGGAAAATCTCGCCGTCACCGGGATTCGATCCCGGACCGTCCACCCCGTAGTCAGTTGCTATACCGACTGAGCTACCGGGCCTACTTCCAGTTGCCAGTACATGCATAAAAATACGGTCTACATACCAACTAGGCAGTTGAAATAAATACTGAAAGCCAAAAAACTTAATTTGCAACGTTATCACATTTACTTTTCTTTGTTGAGTGTGCGTAACGTTGAGCGATGCTCATGAAACATGCGAGTGTCATGGGCTTAACTATCAGCTGTTCCTCTATTTTTTTAAAGTGAAATGGGGGGAATGTCATTATCTAATTTATTCCGGCGATAAGTGGCCTAGATTCAACCTGGTATCCCCTAAATGCTATGCTAAACCACTCGATGGCAAGATGGGCTACCTAAAAGCCATAATTAAACTATGTCTTGCGGTCATCTGTTACGGACACGCGTACTGGACAGGAGGACAGATACAGTGATCAGTTAACTACAGTGGATTGTCGCACACGCTGGCCAAGTTGTTTTCATACAGACACTTTTTCTGTTAGCTTATTACATATTATTGCTTGACATTTTCCTAATTAGTTCCCTTTAAAATCTGCCTTCGTCTTATTTTTTATAGAAATTATTCATTAAATTGTTCCGTTGTGAATAATATGTTTCCCTGTATCCATCTATCCATATATGGCGCTACATCCCCTTCCGGGCCTTGGCCTTCCCCATAAGACGCCTCCATTCATCCCTATTTTCAGGTCTTCTCCTCCATCCTCTTATCCCCAGCAGTTTTAATGCCTCCCTCTGGACCACATCCGCCCATCTGGTTCTTGGTCTTCCCACTGATCTTGTCGTGTAGAAGTTTCCGTTTAAAACCTTTTTGTGGAATCCTTTCTTCTTCTATTCTTATTATATGACCTGCCCATCCTAATCTTCTGATTTTAGTGTCCTCCACAATGTTTAGCTCACTGTATAAACTGTACAGTTCACTGTTCCATCTGGGACGCCAGCGTCCCCCTCTTGTGTTGGGCCATATATTCTTCGCAATATTTTCCTTTCAGACGTGTTTAGCCTCTGCTCTGCTCTTTGTGTTAGTGTCCAGGTCACACTTCCATAGCATAATATTGGTTTGATTAATGTTTTGTAAATCTTATTTTGTTGTTTCGATGGATTTGTTTAGATCAGAATATGGTTTGCAGGGAACTGTAGGCTTTATTAGCTGCCAGGTTCCTAGCTCGGATTTCTTCCGTTTCATCATTGCTATCATTTATTACTGTTCATAGATATTTAAATCTCCTGACAACTTCAATCTTGTGATCCTCAACAGTCAATGTTCCTCACTCTCCAAATCTCCTGTTTTGCACCATTGCTTTTGTTTTATCATATTTTATGATGAGCCCAACTTCTTTTGCTCTCTCTTTCAGTTCACCATATTCATCTGAAATAGCTCTCTTTGTTCTAGTTTCCCTTTATAGGTGAGGATAGTTTCAAAATTAATCTACCAGAAAGAAGGTGTGAAGACTTTAAAATGCCTTGACCAAATCAAAGTAGACTAAAATGATAGTCTGTTGTAGACACGGTTCCAAAAAAGCAGTAAATTTCTTGCCGAGTTGGGTGATTTTTCCATCAGAATTTCTCTTACAGTACCAATTTTGACGAGTTTTATGTATCTGTAAGACCTGTCACGATAGACAACATATAAGTTTTTTGACAAGATGTCAGAGCTGTTTTGGGTAATGTACGGAGTGACACTGATGTGAATGAGGCGCGCTGGATTAGGGTTTCCAGACTGTCTTACAAATGTGTCGCTACTGCGTCACACGACAGTAGCGACATAAGGGCATGAGACGCATTATTTGTTCTAGACTAAACAGACCTCTCCACTTTGTGTACGCGTGAATCGTTTGGGCTTTCTGTTCTGGGCTGATTGACACTTTACTACTTCATCGTCTCTGGAGACGCTCAGCACATCACCATCATCATCATTATCGTCATCATCGTCATCACGATATGTATGGTGCTGCGCTGTTGTATTTTGTGAAGCCTTCAAGCTGTGGTTCGTTCTTTTCGAAGCTTTCAGGGTCTCTTCGTCCCAACATTTTATATTTCTTTGCCTGTCTGATTATACTAATTTGACTTCGCTCTACATACTTGATGTGGAAAATTCTGTCAGTAGTTTTCGGTTTTAATGTTGTTTTAAAATTCCAGTAAATAGAACGTGAAAATCATCAGTGTTGCCACCATTGTTGCGGTTTATTTTTCTTAAATATTCAGGTCTCCCTAATATAATTCTAAGATATTTTATTTTGTTATGTTAGTTACATTTTGTTATGTTAGTCACATTTTGTTGTGTTAGTCATATTTTGTTATGTTAGTCACATTTTGTTATGTTGGTCACATTTTGTTATGTTGGTCACATTTTATGTTAGTCACATTTTGTTATGTTGGTCAAATTTTGTTGTTAGTCACATTTCGTTATGTTGGTCACATTTTGTTATGTTAGTCACGTTTAGTTATGTTGGTCACATTTTGTTATGTTAGTCGTATTTTTATATTAGTCACTTTTTGTTATGTTAGCCACGTTTTGTTATGTTGGTCACATTTTGTTATGTTAGTCACATTTTGTTATGTTGGTCACATTTTGTTATGTTGGTCACATTTTTTTATGTTAGTCACATTTTCTTATGTTGGTCACATTTTGTTATGTTAGTCACATTTTGTTATGTTGATAACATTTTTTGTGTTGGTCATATTTTGTTATGTTAGTCACATTTTTTGTTGGTCACATTTTATTATGTTAGTCAAATTTTGTTGTTAGTCACATTGTGTCATGTTAGTCACGTTTTTTGTTAGTCACGTGTTGTTATGTTGGTCACATTTTGTTATGTTAGTCACGTTTTGTTATGTTAGTCACGTTTTGTTATGTTTGTCACATGTTGTGTTAGTCACATTTTGTTATGTTGGTCACACTTTGTTATGTTAGTCGCTTTTTGTTATGTTAGTCACTTTTTGTTATGTTAGTCACGTTTTGTTACGTTAGTCACATTTTGTTGTGTTGGTCACATTTTGTTATGTTAGTCACATTTTTAAATGTTAGTCACATTTTGTTATGTTGGTCACATTTTATTATGTTAGTCACTTTTGTTATGTTGGTCACATTTTCTTATGTTGGTCACATTTTGTTATGTTAGTCACATTTTGTTATGTTGGTCACATTTTTTATGTTGGTCACATTTTGTTATGTTAGTCACATTTTGTTATGTTGGTCACATTTTGTTTCCTTTTTCTTATAATATTTATTTCCCACAATATTTCTCAATAGTGTCAGCTTCTTTGAAGGTTTGTATGACGGTACATATTAGTGGCCTCTAATTGTTGTCCCTCCGTGGGTGATGCCAAGTAGTCTGGTAGATAGGTGCCAGCGTTACGCACGGAATTGTTGCTTCCCTCTTCAGAATAAGAAAATTCTCTTCCTGCACCCACGTGTCTTCCCGGTTGACGAAGGCAGCGCTTTAACCAGCAACGTCAGTGCCTGTCTGCCACCTTGTCTGTGTCACTTCCTAGGAGTCTGTAATCGTATTCCTTTTCCTGCACATTTAGTATTTCATTTGTACTTCCATAGTTCTTCTTTGGCTGATTGTGCATTGCCTGAATTCAGTCTGCATTATCAGCGTTGGATATATACAGTCGCGGTTCTGAACAGATTAAAATATAATGAACTTTTCAGAGGCGGGAATCCTACTGTAATGAACAATGAAGCGCGGACGAATCTTCTCGCACAACTTGTCGTGACTGTAGAATAGGCTGACCATTTTCTGTCTTTACAGTTTCGAAATATCAATAATTATAGACATATATTCCTATATATATATATATATGTGTGTGTGTGTGTGTGTGTGTATGTATGTATGTATGTATCCATCGGTTATGAATTAAGCTGGTATTACTTTTATGTTCATACCGTGCATATTGAACAACACAAAGATTACTCCGACATGCTGCAATGTTAATACATCATCCCCAGGCAGTTCACAACTTGTGTTGGCTACTAAAGTTATGAATTATTAAAATGATAAAATATAGCAGTGTGTCGTTATGATAAAATCTTTGTAATTGTGGCCGCACATGTAATTCTGCAATTAATAATATAAAACGTAAAAAAAATAAAACAATTTAAGGAAAATGGTGAATTATATCGATTAATTTGATGGACTTTCCCTTGTTAGGTGTGTCTGTGTGTGTGTGTGTGTGTGTGTGTGTGTGTGTGGTTCGGAGTAAACAGGAACCGGAAGTGGGTATTTAGTTATGTAATCCAACGTCCTTTGCCAACTCACACAGGGGGTTGGTGTATTAACACCGAAACATGTCGGAGTAATTTCAATATAAATTTACACCATTTGTTTGTGCATATGTTGGTATATAAAAAACATTTAAGTTGGTATTAATTTGGAGTCCATTTACATAGCATTTGTTTTGTTATCCAGGCTTATCGAAACTTACGGCACTGTACTGAAATGTAAGTTATTGCTTTTCTGTGGACGAGAAACGTAAGAGATGTTCCTTTTAGACATAGCAGGTGACGTCACCTCCTCGTTACACTAGAGAGACATTGTGGATTCACATTACAGGATCAGCTTACTGTTCTTCAGAATTCCTTTTAACGCGGTAATATGTTTGTGTTTTCGTGTTAACAGAAAAAAGGCACGCACAACAATACAACCGGAACGCTCTTTCGTGTTTGGTGTTCTGTTAGAAAAGGTTTGTAGGGAAAGGAACGGTACAGACCTTCAGAGACTGGAACTGTGTGGAATAACAGTTTATACACAGAAGGAGACTGTTGGTTTGTGTGGGGTAGAAGTCTCAGATTTCACTGAATGTCAACACAGACAGTAGTAGCTCTGTTTCTGAATGCTGAGTTACCATCAAAGCAGTTTTGAAAGAATGCCTGTTCTGAAACTAGCAGGAAATACAGCATAGAGTTGCACCGTCTTTCGTATCTCTTCGTTTAACGTGTATAATCAATAATTTGTTGGGTCCATTTCATCACCAGATCCACGTTCTTCTGCATGGTGTCATTTTCTGATAAAAGATTACTTGCTCAAGGCTTTATACATCTTAGTTTTATGAATTTCTTTCTTCATATTTCACTCTATCTTCTCCGCAGCCACAACGTACTTCTTACTGAATACACTGGCTCAGATATTAACGCTTCTCAAATATATTCGAGAGGTAGCCGGTTAGATTCCCGGACGGAACACCGACCATTCTGAATGTTGTGGCGACTGTCCTGTGCCCCACCACGTCAATGCAAGCGTAATACCCTGAAGCAGGGTACAACTACTCTATGTCACACTGTTATCATTTTATATTTTATTAATATCTTAACATTCAACGCTGTGATGTAGATTTCGAGATAATGAAAGAGCAGTTCAGTAAATCGTAAGCCAAATCCACGCATTATTTTGCCTTTATTCTCAATGCAGCGGCATGGCGAGAAGCTGATTCCATGTCTTCATTTATTGCTGAGGTGATGAATGTTTTTCTGCAAATGTCGTGGTGGCATGACGAATAGTTAAGCACAGAGACAACTTTATCCCCTACTGAATGTAAGGATCGTGACATGCACGGTATATTTCATGGTGTGTAGATATACCGCGTAGAGAGGGTAGTCATTAAAAAAATTGGTGCGTCCAGTAAGGTTAATAAACATGTATAAATCGAAAAGAAGTCCCATTTCCAGAACTAAAGAATGTATTCGTAATATATCTGGTGTCAGTCAACGTTATATTTTTTCATAATATTTCATTTTGTTCTGTTTTTGTGGACATTACACTTGTTTTACAAGCATATGAATGAACCTTGATCATTCTTGCGATAATTGAAGTTCCTACATCATTTACGTTGAGCAACCTGGCCTTCTTTCTGCTGAGTTCTTACGTTCATTAGCAGGCGTGTTGATTCTCAGCGTTTCGAAGGAACGTACCGCCTTCATCTTGAAGGTTTGGAGGGATCCTTGACCCTTGACGAAGTGTAACCTTGTTAATCGGCGTAACAACAACCCAGAGTAACTCAGTCGTTGAAGATTTTTTTTTCAAAAAAGGCCTATCATACGAAATATTTTTTAAAAGTCTAAATGCGTATGTGGTATAATGATGTATATTGTATGCGCGGACTAAGGTGTTGGTCTGCGGTAGTTCGCTTGCTGGGATTGGGGGTTCGAATCCCCTCTGGGGTTTGCAAGTCTGTCTCTTGTGAGTGTTGTATGTTGTCAGGTGTGTCGTGCTGTTCTCTCACGCAAGGAATTCCTACAGAGGTCACGTGTATAGCTGAATGTGACAGCGAAACTTCAATAACGAGAAGACCCTGGCCCTCAAGGGACGCTATGGAAAAGATATTTTATATGTTTAAATTATTTAAACTGGCAACTATGTACTGTGCGCGATTTCAGGATTCCACGGCGCTGTAATGGGATATGCTCTCTTTTGGGATTTTACGCAGTGTAGACTGGCAGCTTGTTTCCGACGTTTCGGGACAAGTTATCGGCCCCCATCTTGAAATGTCAGCTTGACCCTTGAAGGTGGTTTCTATACCGAAACGTCGGTAAGAAACTGCCAATCTATGCTGCGTAAAATGCCAAAAGAGCTTTGAAGTCTTATCTGTTTTTGTGAGTAGTTATGCAGCACCATCTTGTGTTACAAATAATATTTCATCCACAATAAATGAAGACGGAAAACAATAAAGTATGCAAATCGCAAGGGATTCTTTCGGAAGACGCTAAATGTGTGCCACCTCTGTTGTCTCCAAGTTGTGGCTGCAGACTACACGTTTTAAGGTCTCCCAGGTCAATTGTCAAGTAACTGATGGATTAATGACGTGTTCAGTGCGCTAGGTCAGTGAAAGGTTTCAGATATACTTACTGTTTTTACCTTCGGAGAATGTACGTTGCTGCACTTGCCGACTTACACAGAGTCAACGCAAAAGACCAAAATATGAACCTACACTGCCGTGAAAAATCAAATCTTGCAGGCATACATTATTAAGCACGTTTTCAGTGCAACTACTAGAGGCTCTTCTGCATTAACGCACATTGATTCAGTAAATTTCGCTAACAATTTTTTGTTTTTGCGCTACAGCCCCCCCCCCCCGCAGTAGGTCAGGGCCTCCTCATTCACGAGGTTTCTAGATCACACACAACTACGCAACACATTCGGTAGGACTCCTCTGCACGAGTGATCAGCACGTCGCAGAGACCTCTACCTGACAACACACAACACTCACAACACTCCCCCGGCGGGATTCAAACCAATATTCTCCGTAGGCGAGCGGCCGCAGACTTAACGAAAGCACCGCGCAACCACAGCGACCGGCTTGCTAACAATTAGGTAATGAAAAAAAGATGAATGACATGGCAACGAATAACAGAAGACCGTCAGTTTTTTTCAAAACTGTGTGGTTCATAGCTGTGCAAGTTGGAGGCAGCATGTTTGCAGATGAGTCAAAGTAGGGAGCAAATTACTCCTGATTATTACGTAGGACATCCCGAAGAAATCCGGACTGGTCTGTTTGTGTGCTGATGGTTTGAGCGAACTGCAGATGGGAAATGTACAGTGTATGTTGACCCAACAGATAAGCTGCAGAACACGGACCTGAAGTGGGTCTGGGCATCGACTAACATTGCAGGCTTTCACAACTGCCCCATTTCTCTCTACCCCTGGCTGTTTTTGCAGCAACTAGAAGGGATATTTCGGCGCATTTTCTTCAAAAATTTCTTGATACAGTGTCTGGTAATCGAGTACTGCTATTATTATTATTAACATTATTATTATTATTATTATTATTAACATTATCATCCTTTTATCTTAGTATTTAACCAACTTGATGCACAAAATTTGTTTCACAATAAATTCTATTTCATGCCTCTACATGTTTCGAGCACATGTGCTCGAAACATGTAGAGGCATGAAATAAACTTATTGAAAAACAAAATTTTGTGCATCAAGTTGGTTAATTACTAAGATAAATATACGGAGATGCACGGTCAGCAAAACATCATTATCATCCTTGTTATCACCTTTGTGCAGGGTATTTACAATTTTATATACGTACCTGAAACAAAACATGTTTCTACGGTATATAGTGTTGCAGCTGTTCTCTATTTACAATTTGCACTGCACGTAATGTTATTTCGCAAGTGAAATATGTTTTGTACTTTTACATTAGCACTTTCCGCAGTGTGTGTGTGTGCAGTGCCCAATACGACTTTTTTTTTTTTTAGCAGTTCCTTAATTTCGTGCTCTCCTGGTATTTTGCTCAGGTACTATCTGAGTGATTTTGCAACGGTCCCAGTCGCCCCTGCTATTACCGGTATCGTTTTTGCTTTCACATTCCACGTGCGCTGAATTTCTATTAAGACATCTTTGTATTTTAAAATCTTCTCGACTTCTTTCTTGATCACATTTCTGTGTCTAGAAATTGCAACGGCTATTAACATGCGTGTTCCTCTTTTATTATTATGGATTATTATTATTATTATCATCATCATCATCACTATCATTAGAAGTTGTAGTAGTGTACGAAAAACGAGGTGGGGTTGGAAATACGGTACGTAAAGGGGAGTAGAGGGGCGTTTACTGGGTCTTGCAGGGGAAATGTGAGGGAAAGAGACCACTCGGAAGACCTAGGCTTAAGTGGGAGGATAATAATAAATCGGGATTTCAAGAAATCAAGTGGGAGGGCGTGAATTGGTTTGATCTGGCTCAGGAAGGGTACAGAGAGCAGGAGGTTGTGAAAGCAATAACGAACTTTCGCGTTCCATAAAGTGCGGGACAATTCATGACAAGATGGAGCACCATTAGTTTTTCAAGGACTGCTCCATTTAGTTATTGTTATTATTATTAGTAGTAGTAGTAGTAGTAGTAGTAGTAGTGGTAGTGATAGTAGTATTAGTGGTAGTAGTAGTAGTAGTAGTAGTAGTAGTAGCAGGAGTGGGAGTAGTTGTTAGCGTCGTGGTCGAGTTGGTAGCGCTCCTGCTTCCTATACAGTAGACCGGATATGCTGATAGTTGCTCTGCACATTAAACCACACGGAAGACATAGGCGTGGGTGGAAGGATAAGTAAACCGCATCGTCAATAAATATTGTGAGAATGTAAGACTAGATTCAGCTGGCACAGAACAGTGTCTGACGGGCTACTTCTCCTGGAGTTGGTACTTAATTTTTCGGGTACCACGAAAACCTCTCAATTTCTTTACCAACTGAGCTACTGTTAGCTTCTAAAAAGCGTTCTTCTTCATACAATTATTTAAAATTAGTAAGCGCAGTCACATCACGGGAAGTAGATGAATCTGCAGGTAATTCAGTTGTATTTCTTGAAAAAAGCCTTGCAAGGCTGCGCTAAGAATATCAGTGCCACCGTGGGGCCGCAACATAAGAAGGAGTTTCACCTGCGTTGCCACCGCGTCTGCTTCATATCCTTCACACAGTTTCTGATGATCGTCTGCTGTTTCTCTTAAAGTTTTTATATACCCCTCCCCTACTTCCGTGGTCTGTTTGGGTTTGTCTGCAGAACTCTTCTGTCACCACAGTGCGCATCTCACAGATGACGTCCTGCACCAAACAAGATCTTCACGTATACAGAACGAGTATACTGAGACTCTTCTAAACTCGCCTCGCAATTGAATTATTATATTTCAATTAGTTAATTCGAACAAGGAAGTATAATCCAGTGATATAAAAGCTGACATGTGCCGCTTCTCAGTATTATCAATTCTTTTACATTTGTGATTAATTTTTAATTAGAGTAATACAGAAATAATTCCCCACTGCGATCCAGAATATTCTTCTACCTAAGCATTTAATAGCTGGTCCTGGTGGTCACGCGGTCTAAGGTGTGGGTCTGCGGCTGTTAGCTTGCTGGGGTTTGTGGTTTCGAATTCCGCCGGACACATGGCTGTCTGTCTCTTTGTGAGCGTTGTGTGTTGTCAGGTAGAGGTCCCTGCGATGGTCCGATCACTCGTACTGAGGAGTCCTACCGACCGTGGTGTGTCTGATTGTGTTCCTGAAACTTCTACAGTGAGGAGGCCAATGTCCATTAGGGCCGACGAGTCACAAAAAAAATGTTTAATTGGTTTATTTACTGTCATTAAGATATACTATGAACTCTCCGAGGTGTATATGACATACGCGATGCTGTGGGAATTAGGCTGTAGTCTTGTCAGGTTCTTCGTTTTGATTATATTTTCAATATATTGTATTTCACTTACTAAATGTTTCAGGAATTTTCCTTGCTTCCATCTTCAGAATGTTGGCCATAGCTTTGACAATTTACTAAGAAAATAACTTGAAATATTTGAACATGCAAATATCCGAACCGGGTTGTTTCCAAAATACGATGATATTACACCACATTAACTGGGAACACTTCTATATTTTATTACATTTCAAAACCTGACCCTCTGAACCTTTAAGTTGGAATGTCCAACAGAACTGCATACACCAGATATTCAGAATTCAGTGGTGCAAATTTTAATTTCTTAGACCAGTTCTCCCGACCAGACACGCTTGCTCGATGGCGACGGCTAATTCGATTTACGCACAAACGTGAATAAGGCATTATTGAGAGTGGGCAGTAAAGGGGAAAAGCTACTGGGAGTAAGATAACCGAATCATGAAGGGAACACTTGTCCTCAGTGTGCCAAAATTAAACATAACTCTGTTAGCAGACAAATAGCACGACGTACCAAGGAGTTCACAGTCGGCAGGGTGCTTCACAAACTTCTAAAACAATTTCCGAATATTTCTGAAGAAGATTTAGGGTATATTTGTCGTTTTGGTTTTAAACAAAACAAAGAATTTTTAAATATTAAAACTTTTTCCTTATTTGGGGATGTCAAAGTATGGTCCAGTGTCCGATGTTACCTGTTTCTACCTGTCCCTGCTTAGGACAGTCGAAACACTGAATAAAGGGTAAAGGGTTAATGATGATAATAATAATAATAATAATATTTATTAACTGCAATTGGGTTGTCACCCGGTGGCAGTGGTTATTTTACATGTATACAAAATATGAAGCTGGTTACTACTAAATTTAAGTCGGGAGGACTACATGAGAAGCATGTAGTGGCAACTTGGAATCTTGGGAACCATCTCAGCATTTGCTTCTGGACACAGGGAAACCAAGAGAAACCTGTGTCGAGATGGCCGGTTGCAGGACCTTCCGAGTACTGACTTCTAGCCAGCAGTCCGGCATCTAAAGTAAAAAACAGCAACATGCACATAGTACAACAAATACACATAAGATGACAACAATACACACAAGACAACTACAACAATACACACAAGACAACTAACAACAATTACACACAAGACAACTTAAATCTAGCAACAATACACACAAGACAAATTACAATACAACATGTACAAAAGGTAAAAAAGCTCAAATTTAAATTTAAATGTTTAAATTTTTCAAGTACCAATATTTTAAGATGTTTGAGGTTTACAATTTATGTAGGACTGTACGCTCTCAGATAGAAATAATATGAAATTTAATTATATCTTGGTAATTTTTATGGCTCGACAGCCCCTGTTGGGACAGGGTATCCTCACTGTCGAGGTTTCACGATCACACTCAGACACATCACACTCGGTACGACTCCTCTGGACGAATGATCAGCCCGACGCAGAGACCTCTACCTGACAACACACGACACTCAAAAGACACAGACATCCATGTTCCCGGCGGGATTCAAACCGTCAATCCCAGCAACCGCGCGGCCCATTGAAATCAGCCATATTTCAGTACGGAAAAATGATGTTCACATTCGTACCGTGCATATTGATATTAGCAAAATTTTATTTATTCACCAACTGATGCACTAGTGAGTTGTCTTAAAAAACAATATCAAAATTTACATTAAAACAACTCCTGTTCTAATGTAAATTTTAATATAACACATTATTAAATAGTGTACGTCAACACAATCACTTTATTACTCAAGGTAATTATAAGGCTACATGTTTCGTCTATAGATTAGTCATCTTCAGGCCTATTTTGTCAATTGTGTCACAAGATGCTATGCACACTTTGGGATCCCATCGTGTTTACATGCAAACACGATGGGATATATATATAGTCGAAACATGTAGCCTTATAATTACCTTGAGTAATAAAGTGATTGTGCTGACGTACACTGTTTAATATTACAAGCACATCGTGATGCTTCCGTTCAAAATTTAATAATGTTTTTAAAACACCTCACTAGTGCTTCAGTTGGTGAACAAATAAAACTTTGATAATGGAAAAATGAGTTTATTAGAAGTGAGTCCCTTTTTAAATGTCCAGCATTGTGTTAAACACTTTAACAACAACAACAACAACAACAACAACAACAAAGGGACTGAGATGGCTTCTAAAAATGTATCAAATTTTGTTGCAGAAACAGTTGTTATGGTCAAATTCAAAACAACTTTCACATTTACTTTATATAGGATGAGGTATTTCTCATGAACATAGCTGTAGTTAAACAAGGTATATCTTCATCTACTTGGTAGCTGCGCCATTGAAACACAAAGTAGAGTTAAAATTCAAAGTCATTTTCTCGTGGAATTAATAATGATGCACGGCAGCTCTAAGCATACCGTCTCAGTATTTCGCAGTGATGGTTCTGATCATATCTTACATTTCTGGAAGATTCTGGGTGTGATACGTCACACTGTCAAGAAATCATTGGCCTTCATCGAAAGCTTTGTGTTAAAATTGGGAATAAGTATTTGCTCAAAAGCTCCGTTTCAGGTGCCCATCCTCAGAACAATATACGATCAGACCTACTCAGTGCGGCCAGATAGGCAAATGTTTTCATCCCGTAGCAGAATGACGTAAGAGGAAAGGCGAGTACAGGGTTTTGGTGGGGAAACCTGAAGGAAAGAGACCAATTGGGAGACCCAGGCGTAGATGGGAGGATAATATTAAAATGAATCTCCCAAAATTGGGATGTGGAGGTATGGACTGGATCGAGCTGGCTCAGGATACGGACAGTTGGCAGGCACTTGTGAATGTGGTAATGAACCTTCGGGTTCCATAAAATACGGCGATCTTCTTGACTAGTTGAATACCTGTTACCTTCTCAAGAAGGACTCTGTTCTCTGGAGTAAGTAAGTGATTAATTAATTAAGTAAGTAAGTAAGTATAGTGCCTGTATGGTCTGCGTAGCGGTTTTAGCTCGGACTGTACAGCGGGCAGCCTGTAAACTCAAAATGTTCCTACTACCGAAGCCGTGCATACGTATGTACGGTAGCTTTCACATACAAGACGAGTACATGGAAATATAATTTTATTCCCTTTATTAGAATTTCTTATTTTTTATTGGACAGCAGTGATTTAGACACTATACTAACCTTTTAGAGACGAAACGTGTCTGAGTTATATAAGGATTCAGTCCGTACCGCGCTGTAAACACTATCCGCCTTGGTTATAAAATCCAGTCTGTGAATGTTGTATCAGGAAAAGTTTGCAGGTTGTTCTGAGATCCATACAGAGCACATAAAGACAGTGTGATCACCATGTAAAATTCTTGGATGTCAAACTTGGTGCTACCTAAAGTAACCGATAGGCTTTAAAAAGTTAATCTTAGGTTTTAAATTACGAATTGGAAGTTGATATAAAATTACACGCACGCCCGTGCATTTCCAGCAGTCGGTTGTACATGACGTTTAAAATGGTCAAGTTAGCGTAAGACACAAAATGTTTAGTGATTTTTAACGTATAAATTTATTTATATTCTAATTAAAAAATTGGTCAATATCGGCAAGTTCAGAATTTTGGCCAGTGACTCGTTTGTTATGATTGTTATGATTGTTACGGCTTTAGTTTTTAGAGATAGGGTTAGGTTAGGTTAGGTTAGGTTAGGTTAGGTTAGGTTAGGCATTCACTTGTTCGAATTCGAAAAAGTTATATATTACCATAGTTAGGATCGGTGAATATTGGAGATGGAAAACGGATTCAACCTGCTACACATATGCTTCAACGATTGACCTCTTATAGTGGTGGCTGTGAACATCGAGAATGAATTCTGTGCTTAATTCCTTTAATAAATCGTTACCGTATGAATTCTCGATCACTTACCATAGCAGAATAAAATATTTTCTATAAGTTTTCAGTTTCTCGCGGCAGCTCGATACTCACATGAGTTTATTTTGTGTCTTTAGGCCCTGTAGATTGTGTTTCTTTCGACGTTTCGGAGTGACCTCTTGCCATCATGATCAGGGTGGCAAAATTTGATTTAGGTGGATATTTCAGCTTAACACTGCGGAATGTGAAAATCCAAAAGACCGTCATTTATGCTTTTACTGTATCATGGACCCCAACATGAATTATTAAATCCATAGGAAGAAATAATTGAATTAAAGTTTACCCCGTGACATGTCATCGTAATCACAGAGGGAAGGTAGACATATGGCCTTCAGCAATTTTAACCTCTACACTAAATTGAAATGGGTGATCAGCGCCACGCCCAAACCGCTTTAACCCGAGGTATGAAACACAGTACCATTGGCACAGCATACTGGCTGGGCTCAACAGCCATTCTGTACGGGCATGGAGAAGAGAAAAGTCTTGCGTCAGCCGGAGTTCGAACACCGATTCGCTCAACCCGTAGCGAGTCGCTATAAGGAAGCAATAACTGAAAAACCATAATCAAGTGTCCTATAGCACTTTAAAAATTTTTCCTTTTGTGCCGCGCGCATTCGTGTGGAAGAGTCGGAAGTTCGTTCTTTCAAGCCGGCCCGATATGTAATTTCACTTCACGCTTGCGCTATCTAGAAAACCTGCTGTATAAATTAAGCCTGTACTATTTAATGTGCCGTATTGATATTGTATTCTCAATGGAAGTGGCTGCAGGGAAATTCCAGAAGCAAAGCCTGTCTTCATGTGCAACGAAGTTATGGGTTTATACAGAACAGTGAAAGGATATGTACAACAGAAAGAAAGTAACGTCTCTGCTGAGGGCAATCTGTTCCGAAACTACTTTTATACAAATTCCTGAAAGAGAATGAGTGAGATGTTTCGATTATTCTGCCAACTTTGCCACAATAACAGAATCGTGCCCTGCAGATAAAAACAACAGACGAATAACCCTACTGCTATTGCAGACATTTTTTTAAATTGTGAATTTACCTTCTCCTACGAAGCAGAAGGAAGTTCTGTAGATAAAATAGCTATTCATTTTATTCTAAACAAAATTTATTTTTCAGACCTTTCTGTGGTCTACACTTAGAACGAACACTGTAGAATTGAGCATCAGAGTAGAGTAGGGTGAAGTTATTGGCAATGTGAGAATTTTTATTTATTCAGGACACCTCATGTTGTTAAGGAAGTGAATATAATTGGATAGCGATAGGCTAGGCATGTAGACTGGAGAGGAACTGGTTTGTGTAGGTCAGACGTTTTGGGGGCCTCGTCTTGGAAGTCAGCTAACATCAATATGTGTAAGAGCGGAGGATAATATTAGACTGAATCTGAAGTATAATAACAGGAAGTAAAACTGATCGAAATAGTGTGATAGAGAATTTGTGATTCACCAGCCAATGACGTTGGGTTTTAAATTTCAAGTGTTATGCGAGACGATGTGTTTTTAAAATTATAGTAACCTTAGATGCGTCCATGACCCCACGGTGCACCGAGATCAAAGGAATGTGAAGAATTAGAGGTCCATACAGTGTAAAGAGACTGACATACTTTCATCGTTTGGACTCTGTCGAAGAAAGTTTTGCGTTGTTTCTGTGTAAATGCTGCCTGAAACAGGTTGCGTTTAGGAGTCAGCCTTCGTCATTTTTACACATCTAACTAAATCAGATTACAGCAGTAAGATATTTTAAAGTAACTCCAGGAAATAAGAGAAGGCGATACATAAAATTTATGCAAAAAAAATTCACGGTTCTTCCCCCCCACTGAGTAAATAAGAGAACTAACTTAAGTACATGAGTAAGCCTATTGCAACAAGCCGCAGGCTACCCTCTTTTCTTTACTTTATTTTTCCTCTCAAAAAAAAAAGACTTCTAAGTGTGTCTCTTAGTCATATCATGGTGACGATTTTGCTGAAAAGAATAAGAAGTTGAAGGAGCGCACACAGGGCTTCCAAGATCTTATGTATACACAAAATAATGCGTAAAGGAAGGCAGCCCAATATTCCAGCTCCTTTAGTGTCGTAAAAATGTGTAAGTTTCACTTTGTTAAGTATCTCGTAAAATATGAATGTGAAAAACTACTTTTAATAGCTGTGCATAGATGAAAGTATAGTTTATATTGATTTCCACCCACAACTCAAAGCGTAATTTCCTCTTGCGTAGATTTCTGGATCTGCATTTTATTATTATTATTATTATTATTTCTTTTTACGTTAACAGCTTATGGCTAAATCAATTTATATATATATATGATGCGGGACTGCTGGCTAGAAGCCAGTATTCGGAAGGTCCTGCGGCCGGCCACCTCGACACAGGTTTTTCTTGGTTTCCCTGTGTCTATAAGCAAATGCTGAGATTGTTCCCAAAATTCCAGGTTGCCACTACATTGTAAATGGTATGCAGTCAAAGACAACTATATCACTTAAGGTGTATTTAATGGCTATACTGGACAACTACATGTTTCGGCCTATACTGGCCAGTATAGGCCGAAACATGTAGTTGTCCAGTATAGCCATTAAATACACCTTAAGT
>Ga0131853_10009734_pt1 | contig 17585 bp, 20 predicted proteins | sample TergutLab28metaG_FD_92764 | JGI IMG/M metagenome (GOLD analysis project Ga0131853, IMG submission 92764) | Labiotermes labralis P1 segment gut microbial communities from Petit-Saut dam, French Guiana - Lab288 P1 (version 2) (version 2) | ecosystem: Host-associated > Arthropoda: Insects >... | reverse complement strand
GTGACATGATACCTGCTCCACATAGTTCAGTTCCTTTTCCAATCCTTCAAATACCATCATCTTGTTCACCTCGATATTACTTCAACACAATTTGAGGAAAATTGCAAATTAGAATGACGTGACATATTGATGACCGATAAAAACGAAATCATCGCTAATATTATGTTGATACATAAAACCTTATTCGATACCACCGCGCTGGAAGCCGAGAAGGTTTCGCTCCAAGCGGAATTAGCCGTCACCGCCGATTTAATCCAAAAATGTATAAACGAGAACGCCAATATTGCCCTTAATCAAGCGGAATACCAGCAACGATATGACGCGCTGGTTGTGCGTTTCAATGCCGTGCAAGCTCGGATTGACGAGTTAACCGGGCAGATAACCGAAGCCAAAGCGCGAGGGCAGAAGGTAGCCGGGTTCATTGCCGAATTGCGAAAACAGGATGGGCTGATAACCGAATTTGACGATGGGCTCTGGCATGGGTTGGTGGATTATGCTACGGTTTACAATTACAAGGATGTACGATTTACTTTCAAAGACGGAACGGAAATAAATGCTTTCGAATCCCATTGAGGCACTTGCTTGATGGGATTATTTTTACCATGAATTAGGTGATGCACCCAAGTTGTCCGTGAAAATACGCTTCGGGCTTGTACTTCCATCAAAGCAATCGTTACATTGTATCAATTCCAACCTCTACGTAGATGAAGCCCAAAGCGGCACCAATATCAATAGACAGGGCTTCACAAATTTGCTCAACGATGCAAGGACGGGTAAGTTTAACGCTGTTGTTATATACGATATTTCAAGGGGTAGCCGTGATATAGCGGACTGGTTTACCTTCCGTAAGGAAATGCAGGCCAGTAAAATAGCTGTGTTGTCCGTAACGGAAAAGCTGGGGGATATATCTAATCCAAATGACTTTCTTGTAGAGTTAATAAATGTTGGATTGGGCCAGCACATGGTTTTACAAACCCGCCAGAAATCCCGTGCTGGGGTAGCGCAAAAAGCAAAGGATGCTGTTTTTCTTGGCGGGGTTGCGCCATTAGGGTATGACATAGTAAAACAGCAATATGTAATCAATGAGCATGAAGCCACAGCCGTCCGGCTTATTTTCGATTATTACGCTGATGGAAGCCCCTACGATTTAATAATAGACGAATTGACCGCCAAGGGCTTCAAAGGCAAAAAGGGGCAAATTATCGGCAGAAGCTCACTTAACGCAATACTTCAAAATAAACGCTACATTGGCGTATATTCGTGGAATGAATACCAAAACAAGTATATGGGCAAGTGGGCCGGGGGCAATAAAAATCCCGATGCGGTCGTTATTAAAGATGCCATACCCGCCATTATAGATATATCCACATGGGAGAAGGTGCAAAGACGCATGAAAGACAATAAAAAGAAGAACGCCACCAATACAGCTAAAAATACCTATCTCTTAAAGGGCTTGATAGAATGCGGCAAGTGTGGCGGCACCTTTACAGGCAAAACCAATACTAGCGGCAAGGGCTATAAGACCCGGTACTATGTATGTAATAACAAGTATCGCATTCGTACATGTGATGCAAACAATATTAATGCAGACGATATTGAATCAAGTGTAGTAGCTGGCCTTCGTGATTACTTGCTTAACTCTGATTTTGAGGAAATAGCCGACAATGTAGTGACTGCCTATGAGCAAAGTAAGGGCGGCAAAGTGGCTGAACGTAAAGAACTGGATAAACTTCAAACGGAACTGCAAAACTGTGTTAAGGCTATCCGTAACGGTTTAGATATTCCCGAGATGCATAATGAGGTTCTGCAAATACGCACCCGCATGGCAGAATTGGAAGAAGCCTTATCGTGGACGGATGATATTACCATCTCCCGTGAAATGATTATCACCCAACTACAAAAAGACGCTGAACACTTAGATGATGAAAGTGTCCAACGTCTTATAAAATCCTATATAACAAAAATATACGCCCACAATGATAGTATTAATATCACTGGGGGCGTAAACATGGTGGATTGCGGAGGCAGGATTTGAACCTACGACCTTTGGGTTATGAGCCCAACGAGCTACCAGACTGCTCCACTCCGCGTCGACTTGAAGTATGATATCATAGCGGCGCATGAAATGCAAGCAATTTATTTTGGCAATGTTCGACTTGTGCGTCAGGCTACCAGCGTGAAGCTATATTAAAAGCTTCGTTAACGGCATTTTGGTGGTCACGTTCGTGGCTGCGGTTGCCGTTGTGAGTTCGTGAGCCTGAAAAATGCAAGCACACATGGCCATTCATGTTGTTGTTGACATTGCCACTGCCGCCATGCGGCATACCATTGATGGACGCGGCAACGGTACGGCCCCCAGCTATTACAACAACGGGGCGCGGCTGCCAATCCCACCTGCCGCCAAATGTTTGGCGAAAAATTGCTGTATCGGCCGCAGTTGCGGGAAATACGTCTGCATGGTTGCCATGGGAAAAGCTTATCATTTGATAGGATAATCCTGTACGTACATCTATAACAGTAAAAGGAGTGTGTTGAGGTAAAATATTGCGCATAGAACTCCATTCTATTCTTTCTACATTGCCGGGAGTACCGGGTTCTGGGAGTTCACGCAAAAATTCCGCATAAACATAACCTTGCCAGTTGCCATATTCTATAGCAAACCATACTCCGTCACGAAAATCCGTAACTTCTACCCTGCGGCCAGCGTTTATAAGAATAATTCTCTCGCCATCGGTGCTTGGGGAAGGGCGCAGGTTAACATTTGATGTGGTTATAAAAGTGGTTTGAATTTCTGGTTCGGGTTGTGCTGCTTCTTCCTCTTGCGCTAATTCTCTAAGAAATTCTGCATACATATAGCCTTGTTGCCCATTGTAATTTACATGAAACCAAACGCCATCACGAAAATCCGTAACTTCTACCCTGCGGTTTATACCTACCAATGTAATGCGGTTGCTGTCGGTGTCTGGAGCTTGACGCAAGTTGACACGAGCCGTAGTAGCAAATGTAGTTTGCCTGTCTGGTATTGCAACTTCTGTTTCGCTTGTATCTTGATACAAGTTAGCCCCCACTGCGGCACTGGCAGACATTGGTGCCAGAATCAGACAAACAAACAGGCTTACTAACAAAACTTTAATGTACATATGTATTCCTCACTTATCTTTTTTAGAATGTTTGCAAGCATGTTAACAGTTTCGTAATAATTTGTCAACAATATTTTAATTTGTATGACGTCAAAATGACATATTAATATTTTCCAAATATGTAAATGGCATTAAAAAAGAGGTTTGGGCTCATTTTGAGCCCAAACCTCTTTTTTATATAGTCAACCCATCTTTTAATGCTTGCAGGACTTTTTTTTCTATCCGCGAGACCTGAACTTGCGATACACCAATGATTTTGGCAACTTCCATTTGCGTTTTGTCTTGGAAGTATCGAAGTATTATAACCTGCCTTTCCTTTGGTTTAAGGCGGGCAATTAATTGCTTTAGGGTCAAAAGGTTTACCATACTGTCGCCATCATCTTTGTTTTGTGCAACTTTATCTATTAAGAAAATGGGGCTGCCGTCACCTTGATATATTGTTGCATGCAGCGATTCCACATCTAGCCCGGCTTCCATGGCTACCACAAGTTCCTCGGTGGTTATATTCATCTCTTGGGCAAGTTCATTTATTGTTGGTTGCCGTCCAAGTTTTGCTGTTAACATTTCTGTAATATAGCGCGCCTTTGTTGCAATCTCTTTCATAGGACGGGAAACTTTTATTATGCCATCGTCGCGCAAAAATCGTTTTATTTCGCCAATTATCATAGGGATTGCGTAGGTCGAGAATTTTACGTCGAAACTTGCGTCAAATTTTCGAATGCACTTTAATAAACCAATTGCCCCAATTTGATAAAGGTCGTCTAACTCGTATCCGCGCTTGGTAAATTTTTTAACAACAGACCATATTAGCCCGCTATTTTCTTTAATTAATTGTTCAGCCGCGCTGTCATCCCCGGCTTGGGCGCGTGCAATAAGGGCCAGAGTATCTGTCATTGCGGCGATGCTCCCAATTTTTTGGTCATGATAACCGTTGTTCCTGCGCCGGGTATAGAACTTACTTCTACCGAGTCCATAAATGTCTCCATTACAGTAAAGCCCAGGCCGCTGCGCTCTAAGTCTGGCTTGGTGGTAAACATTGGCTCGCGGACAGTTTCTACATTTTCGATACCTATGCCTGTGTCAGAAATTTCTATTTTAATTTCGCGCTCCATAGACGACAGCTGCATGCAAACGATGCCATCGCGTTCTTCATAACCATGAATTATGGCATTTGTTACTGCTTCAGAAACAGCGGTTTTTATATCTGATATTTCTTCTACTGTAGGGTCAAGCGGGGCCAGAAACCCGGCGGCTACAATGCGGGCAAGGCTCACATTTTCTGGGATGGTGGCCATTTCTACTTTTATAGCGTTCACTGTACACCTCCCAGTTGCTTAATTGCGTCTTCTGTAGTTTTTGTTCGCAAAATTATTTTTGCAAGCCCAGAAATTTCAAATAATCTGGTAATTGCGTCACTCATGTTTGCAAGTGCCAGCTGCCCGCCGCGCTTTTCCGCATTTTTGTAGCGGCCAATGATCATGCCAATCCCGGATGAATCCATAAAACTAACTTTTGCCATATCCAAAATGATATGTTTGCATGTAGACTTCTCAAAAGATGCGTCTATTTGTGCGCGAAGACGTTCTGCTTGCAGGTGATCTAATTCGCCGCTAATGGCTGCAATAAGCACGCGTCCCTGTATGTCCATTTGAACTCCCATCTGTATCCCTCTTCCTCTTCCAATAATTAGTAATTAATGCTATTCTAATGAAAAATCATGAGACATGCAATAGTTTTGCAATATTTATGTTATAATGTTCAAAATAATATTCTGCCAGAGGAGAATAGCGAATATGTTTTTCAAAAAAACAACCATTGATACCGCAGATTTAAACTCGCCGGGTACAGTAATTGGAAAAGGTGTATATCTGGAAGCCGCACGTATTACAGGGCAAGAGTCTGTAAGAATAGATGGGGTGTACAAAGGCACGATAGAAATTGAAGGAAACCTTGTGCTTAGCGATAGTGGCAGCATTATTGGTGACGTTAGTGCAAATTATTTCCTTGTAGCTGGGGAAGTAAACGGAAATATAAAATGTGAAACAAAATTACATTTTGCGTCTACGGCAAAAGTTATGGGCGATATCCAGACGCCATCTTTGATTGTAGACGAGGGCAGTCAGGTTACCGGCCGCTATCTTGTGGGTGTAAGCAAGCTGCCGCAAGAAGCAATTGTAGAACGCGAAAAAGTTTTGCATATTCAAGAATATAAAATAGATATTGAGTGATTTTAATGAGGAAAATTGAAGAGCCAACTTATTACGGCGGCCAAGCCGTGATGGAGGGCGTTTTAATGCGCGGCAAAAAAGCTTATGCAATGGCTGTGCGCGACCCAACCGGCGAAATTCAAATGATAGAAAAGCCGATTTCCACTATAACACAGCGATATCCTATTTTGAAATGGCCGCTTATACGTGGCAGCGTAGCCCTTGTTTCATCTATGGTACTGGGTTATAGCGCACTGGCGCAATCTGCCGAAATTGCTATGTCGGAAAAAATAGAGCCAACTTCCCGGTTCGAAAAATTTTTGACTGACAAATTTGGGGAAAAGCTTAACAAGTTTGTTATGGGGGTCGCCATGGTGCTCGCGCTTATTTTGGGCGTTGGTTTATTCATGTTGCTTCCAACATTTCTTGCAAGCTTTGTGCCTGTTTCTGTTACATTCATAGGCGCAATAGAAGGTATTGTTCGTATGGCAATTTTTATTGGATATGTATTTGTAATTTCCCGGATGAAGGATATACAGCGAGTTTTCCAGTACCATGGAGCGGAACATAAAGCTATAAATTGTCATGAACAGAACCTACCCCTTACTTTGGAAAATGTAGCCGTATGTAACCGTTTGCACAAACGCTGCGGCACAAGCTTTATGCTGGTAGTAATGGTGGTTATGATGGTGCTGTTTATGATTATACGCATCGACGATATTTGGCTGCGTTTTGCATCCCGCATTTTGCTGCTGCCTGTTACTGCGGGTATTTCGTATGAAATTAGCGTAAAATGGGCGGGGCGGCGTGACAATTGGCTTGTGCGAGCAATAATTGCCCCTGGTATGCTTATACAGCGTTTAACTACTAAAGAACCAGACGAGTCACAAATTGAAGTGGCCGTTGTCGCGTTAGAAAAAGCTTTGGCGCAAGATGAATTTGATCATGACAATTGACGAATGTTTACAATACGGCATCGCTTTAATTGGGGAACGTGATACTACATTATTGTTGCGCTATTTGACTGGACAAAACAGTGCATACATCTTGCTGCATGGCGATAAGCCATTGCAAAGCTGGGAACAATTTCTTGCATACGTAAGCCGCTGCAAGCAGGGCGAGCCGCTGCAATATATAATAGGCCAATGGGACTTTATGGGACGCACATTAAAGACAGATAGCCGCGCGCTAATACCAAGGCCGGAAACAGAACTGCTTGTAGAAGAGGCGTTGCGGTTTTGTACTGCGGGGTGCAATGTACTTGATTTATGTACAGGAAGCGGCTGCATTGCCGCAAGCATTGCCGCGGCTGGCAACTACAATGTTACTGCGGCAGATATTTCTGCGGACGCATTGTCCCTTGCGCGGGAAAATGGTGCGGGGCTGGGCATCAACTTTGTGCAGTCCGATTTATTTAGCAACATAAACGGTATTTTTGATATAATAATCTCAAACCCGCCATACATTTCTGCCTGCGAATTGGACAGCCTATCACCAACCGTGTTAAACTACGAGCCGCACCTGGCTTTGTATGGTGGTGGTGATGGCATGGATATCTACAGGCGGCTTATTCCAGAAAGTTTAAAATTTCTAAAACCCGGCGGAATGTTGCTTTTGGAAATTGGGCCGGAAGCCGTATACGACATAATGTCAAGCAGCGGTTTCAAAAATATAGAACTTAAAAAAGATTACGCTGGCTTACCGCGGATAGTATTTGGAACGAATTGAAAGGAAAATTATAAATGTTTGACCGTTTGAACGAATTGGAATCAAAATTTGAAAATTTGTCGGAATTAATCAGCGACCCGGAAGTTATTGCAGATAACAACCGCTGGCGTAGTTTAATGAAGGAGCACAGTGACCTAACCCCGGTTATTGACGCGTATCGGGAATACAATCGCGTAACAGAAAGCCTTGAAGAGGCAAAGGAATTGTTAAACGAGAGCTCTGACGAGGACTTGCGCCAACTTGCCAAAGAAGAAATAAAGGACGCGCAAATTGCATTGGAAGAAATTTCGGCGCAGCTAAAAGTTTTGCTTTTGCCAAAGGACCCCAACGACGACAAAAACGTAATTGTGGAAATACGCGGCGGTGCGGGCGGCGACGAAGCAGCTTTATTCGCTAACACACTTTTCCGCATGTACGGCCATTATGCGGATAGCCGCCGCTGGAAAACGGAAATCATGAGTTCTAACGAAAATGGCATTGGCGGTTTTAAGGAAATTGTGTTTATGATACAGGGGCGTGGCGCGTACTCCCGTTTAAAATATGAAAGCGGTGTGCATCGTGTCCAGCGTGTGCCAGAGACAGAATCTAGCGGACGCATTCATACATCCACGGTTACGGTGGCTGTTTTGCCGGAAGCGGAGGATGTTGACGTTAACCTGGATATGAACGACGTGCGGGTGGACGTATATCGTTCGTCCGGCAATGGCGGGCAAAGTGTAAATACTACAGACTCTGCCGTGCGCGTTACCCATGTCCCAACCGGCATTGTTGTGGCTTGTCAGGACGAAAAATCGCAGCTTAAGAACAAAGATAAAGCGTTAAAAATTTTGCGTACAAAATTATATGACTTGGAGCAAGAAAAGCAGCATTCGCAACTTTCTGCCGAGCGGCGCAGCCAAATTGGTACGGGCGACCGCAGTGAGCGTATCCGCACTTACAACTTCCCACAAAGCCGAGTTACCGACCACCGAATTTCCCTGACATTGCATAAGCTGGATGCCGTACTTGACGGGGATTTGGACGAGATTTTGGACAATTGCATCACGCAAGACCAGGCAAAGAAGTTACAAGGGGCGGAGTAAAAAATGCGAATGCAAGTATTTTACAAATCCATGGCAGTTACTATGGTATCAGTAATTGTGTTGGTAATTGCCGGGATAATAATTTGGGGCAGGATGTCATCACCACCAGAACAGCAAGATATTGTGCCTGGCGTTGTTGGCGGTCACCAAGTTGATGATGAAGGCTTTCTGGTTGTAAACCCTGGAAGCGACGATGAAAACGATAACGAAAATGATGATGCATCTCCGTTCCCAACACATAATGCACCATATTGGGCAGAGGACAGGCGCGAGTATTTTTGGACCTTTCTTGTTGTGGGTCTAACAGAGGGCATTAATGCCAATACCATAATGGTTGCGTCATATTGCGGCATAACAAGGGAAGCAAACCTGATTAGCATCCCGCGTGATGTACCCGTACACCCGACACGCACTGGCAGGAAGCTTAGCTCTTCCTATATGATTGGCTACCGCAATGGCGGCATGGCGGGCGGTGTTGCGGCAATGCAAAGGGATGTTCAAACCATTATTGGGTTTGTACCAGATTTTTATGTCGTAATCGACTACGATACATTTTTTACAATAATTGATGCAGTTGGCGGAATAGAAATTGATGTCCCTATTAGAATGTTTTATACCGACCCATATCAAAATTTGCGTATAGATTTTCAACCGGGCGTGCAGCATATGAACAGCAGACAAGCTTTGGAATTTTCGCGGTTTAGGCAAGGCAACCGCGGCTTCCCGGATATGCCCGGCGGCGACTTGGGGCGAATCCAAAGCCAACACGCAGTTATAAATGCTGTAATACGGGAACTTCTTACACCCTCAAGCCTTTTGCAAATCCCGACATTTATTGATATTTTCAACGAGAGTGTGTATACAAACATTGCCTTTTCGGACATGCCGTTTTTTGCGGGTGAGTTAAACCATATCAGAAGTACGGATGCAGGAACAGACGCGCTGTCTACCTATACATTTGCGTCACATGGCGGCATGGCAAATGGCGTGTCATATCAGTTTTTGACCCCATCCAATGTAGTAGAACTTTTGAACAGGACAATTAACCCGTTTGACAATGATTTGTCTGCGGCAGATTTACGAATTATTAGGCAATAAGAATAACCAAACCCTCTTGGCGATACAATGACTATAAGACATGTATCACGGGAGGGTTTTTGTTATGTGCAATATTAAAAATATAAAATGCCACGACGAAGGCGGCAAACTAAGGCTTACATTTGATTGGCCAATTGGGGTAGGGCAGGTGTATGTCAATGACAAACTGTATACTTTGCAGGAATACAAGGCCCGTGGCGGCTTTATAACGGAAAAAGTACGGGGCAGGACGGTTTATTACATATCTGAAAGCGAGGTTGAACAAGGCAGCAGTGTTTGTTTTGTCGAAAAAACATTTATTGTATGCAAAATTCGTGAAATTAACGGGTTTGGCTATGACAAGCGCTACAAAAATCAAGAAATTACTTTGACTGCTGACCATCATGTGCCAAAGAATGTTATATGCTATGCCATTGACGATAACGATGATGTATTGTACCATTTTGGTGAGGCATTGCTGGCCGGGCAGCCGCTAAAACGTGTAATTAGAACCGAGAAAAATGGGTATATACGTATGTTTGTTGATAGTGAATATGAGATGTTGTATGAGGTGGTTTGAAATAGATGTTGGGATTTGGCAAATCCTTTGGCAGGCATAACTATGTGGATTGCCGTTGCAGTAGTAATTTTTGTTGTGCAGCATTACGTTAGATATTTCGGATAATCGTCAGAAAGAGGAGTGGAAATGACTGCAAACCAAAAAGAAAAAGTTCGACTTAGAGAACTGGCAAAGCAACAATTGGAAATGGCTCATAGCCAAACAATGGACGCAATATATAAACGACAATGGAATTTAAATAACGCCACAGGCGGGACAGACCCAGTAGTGCGCATCGAAACAGAAAATTTTGTCCATGAACTGGTGCCTGACAAAACAATACAATGCGAAACTTCTCTTGCCAGAATAATAGAGCGCAGGTTGTTGTTTTTAATGAACCATCATCATTTGACCAACGATGACAGGCTGATGCCCAAAACATATTCATTAGAGTGGATAGTGAATGTAGACCCGTACGGCTTTCCTATAGAAAAAGACATTGGACAATTGGGTAACAAGCACACTAATAGTTTTAGTATCCGACACGCAATTGATTCCATCGAAGATGATTTTCACAAACTAAAACCCCTAACCGTATCTGTTGACCGGCTAGGTACAGAAAGCCTCCGTGCGCAAATTGAAGACTTAATTGGGGATATATTGCCGGTAGAAATGGTTGGTTGGCCTAAAGGCGTCACATTTTTGACACGCTGTTTATTGGATTTAATAAGCATGGAAGGGCTGTATCATGCGCTTTATGATGAGCCGGATGGAGTCCACCGCATAATGGAGTACGTGCTTAATAATGCTTTCGCATTGATGGATTTTTTTGAAAAAGAGCGTATTATGTATATTAATAATGACGCAACCGATATGGGAAACTCTACTTATCCAATGACAGACGCCTTGCCCGCACCAGGCTATACAGGAGTGCCGCGCCTTGTGGATATGTATCTGCGCACAGACTCCCAAGAGACTGTTGGTGTATCCCCGGCTATGTTTGATGAGTTTTTTCTGCCGTATTATATGCGCTTATGCCAACGCGGAGGGCTTTGGTATTATGGATGCTGTGAACCGGTTCATGATATATGGGAAAGGTCGCTGTCCAAGATAGCAAACATCCGAAAGATTTCCATAAGCAAGTGGTGTGATGAGGAGATTATGGGTGGTTTGCTTGCAAATAAACCCATCGTTTACAGCCGAAAGCTTGACGCGCTGTTTTTAGGCGGCGGCTTTGAACTGGATGCAAAAGGACTCAAAAAATATATAGAAGCAACAATGCGATACGCTAAGGAATGCCAAGTTGAGTTTCTTGCCAGAGAAATACCGTCTATTTACGGAAACACCGCAAAGCTTCGAGATGCGGTTGATATAATCCGAGGAGTTGCGTACTCAAGTTGATTGTTTGATTATAATCATCTTTTATCTTGCCCTGTTGTGCAGCTGTTTGTTACACTTGTTGGCGATATGAAAACGACAGCTGGCAACTAAAAGACATACCATTTACAGAAGAATGGGACAACGAGTTAAAGGAAGAAATAGTTGCGACAGACTTTACAAATTGTCTTAAGTCTGGCGGATTTATTTGGGGCATTTTTAACAGCAGCAATGATTTGATTGCATTTGCAGCGTTACTGCCACATCTTTTTGGAAGTAAAAATCAATATTTGCAGCTTATGCAGCTTCATGTTTCATATGAATATAGAAGTTGTGGACTTGGCAAACAGCTTTTTGAAATATGCACACAAAAAGCAACGCAGTTAGGGGCAAAAAAGCTATATGTTTCTGCACATTCCGCAGAAGAAAGTTGTGGCTTTTATGAAAAAGTTGGTTGCGTGGACGCAGTTGAGATATGTAAGCAGATAGCAGAACATGAGCCATATGGCAGGCAAATGGAGTATGTCTTATGCAAAATGTAATCAGGAGGCTGCACAATGAAAGAAATAGAATCAAACAAACATGCTTGGGGACAAATTTCAGAAGGGCATTATCATCACTTTAAAAAAGCTCTGCATGAGGGTACACACCAGTTTAACCGAAACATTCAAAATGAACTGGGGGATTTAAGCGGCAAAAAAATAATTCATTTGCAGTGCAACACTGGTCCGGATACTATTTTGTTGGCAAAAATGTGTGCAAGCGCAGTAGGTGTTGACCTGGTGCCAGATAATATATTGTACGCAAAAAAACTTGATGAAGCTAAACTCGCAAACAATGTCATGGAAATAAAATATCCGTACTTTGGCAAAGAGCCAGACGTTGACGATTCAATAGGTGGTTATGCTACTACATGGGCAGACGGCGTAAAGGCGTATTTTTGGCTGCACACAGTCTCGGATATAATTAATGCGCTTACGTTTGCCGGGCTTCATATCGAATACTTTAATGAGTTTCAAGAAGAAATGTGTGATATGGGCGGCATGAAATGCGTCGGCGGAGGTTTGTGGAATTACGATTTCAACGATGGTAAGTTTCCGATGGGTTTTAGTTTAAAGGCAACGGTTTATCTAAAATATTAGGCAATTGATACACTTGCATATTGGGTATGGTATTAAATAGTTCATGCCTGATGTCTACATAAAGAAACGAAAATTTTACATAGATTTTACATAGATATCATTTTTTTTTAACATTGAGTCATTATATTATGGAGGAATTAAATACACAAAAAACATATTTGACTCTAGGAGGATGTTTAAGAAATGAAAAAAACAATTATTTTAGCAGTGGTTATGGTTTTAGGCTTGTTGGTTTTTGCGGCATGCACAAACAATAATGACGAACGCACCACTGACGCTGGTAATACCGCAACCAATGCTGCAACTGGAACACCGACACCAGCACCTATCGGTGTCACCGGCCCAATCGATGTAATTTCTCGTGAAGCCGGTAGCGGTACCCGCGGTGCTTTTATCGAAGTGCTTGGTATCGAAGAAGGCGGCGTAGACAGAACATACGTAGAAGCTGTTATACAAACCGGCACAGGCGCAGTAATCACCGCAGTTGCTGGTAACGAATCTGCAATAGGCTACATTTCGCTTGGCGCATTGCGTGACGATGTTCGTGCAGTACCAATTAACGGAGTTGCCGCAAGTGCTACAAACGTGCAAAACGGAAGCTACTCTTTGTTCCGTAACTTCAACTTGGCAGCACCGCGTGAGCTAAGCCCACTTGCTCAAGATTTTCTGGACTTTATCTTGTCAGCCGAAGGCCAAGCTGTTGTAGCGGCTGGTTACATTTCTGCAGTCGATAATGCTCCAGCCTTTACAGGTGGCGAGCTTTCTGGTAATCTTGAAATTACAGGCTCTACATCTGTTGCACCTTTAATGGAGCGTCTAGCACAAGCATATATGGATATTACAAGCGGCGTAAATATTGAAGTACACTCCAGCGGTTCGGGCGCAGGTATTACCGATGCAATTGAAGGCCGTGCAGACTTTGGTCTATCTTCTCGCGAGTTACGTCCAAGTGAATTGGAATCTGTAAACAATGTTCTTATCGCACATGACGGTTTGGCTGTTATCGTGCATAATAGCAACAATGTTTCAAGCTTAACACCAGAGCAAGTTCGTGACATTTTTATTGGCGAGTTATCTAGGTGGGACGACGCAAATTAATATAATAAGTAACGGGGAAGGCTAAACATCTTCCCCTACATATCTTAAAATACAAGGGAGCATCGCAAACCATGAACAAGCAATTACATGAGCCACGAGGTTCCATTTTCCGCAAATATCAGAACTACATGATAAAGTTTTGGAAATCTCCTCTGGAACACTCTATGGCACTGGTGTTTTTGGCATGTGCCTGTGTCAGCATTGTTGCGATATCAATCATTGCAATATTCCTATTTAGCGGTGGCTTGCCAGCAATTAGAGAAATTGGAGTTAGCGAGTTTTTCTTAGGAACTCGTTGGGCACCTGATGACCGCTATCCCGCCGTACCTGCTTTTGGTGTACTGCCAATGATTGTGGGTAGTCTTTACATTACTTTGGGCGCGTTGGTTCTTGGCGTACCTGTTGGCTTATTTACGGCAATATTTTTAGCGCATATGTGCCCTAAGCGGATTTATGTACTTATCAAACCCATTGTAAACCTCTTGGCTGGTATTCCGTCGGTAGTTTACGGCTTTTTTGGCATGGTAGTTGTAGTGCCGCTAATCAGACCATTTGCAAGAGAAGTAACGGGGGGCGGCACAGGCGAAAGTATTTTTGCGGCGGCTATCCTGCTTGGAATAATGATTTTGCCCGTGGTTATTAGTATATCGGAAACTGCGATTCGTGCCATCCCAGAAAATTATCTGGAAGGTGCACTTGCCCTAGGTGCAAGCAAAACCCGAAGCGTGTTTTGCGTTATTGTTCCTGCAGCTAGGTCTGGTATTACTGCCGCCGTTGTGCTTGGCATAGGCAGAGCCATTGGCGAAACTATGGCCGTTAACATGGTGGCAGGTAATCAGCCCCGTATGCCTGTACACGTATTAAGGGGCGCAAGGTCATTGACGGCAAATATTGTTATGGAAATGCCCTATGCATACGGCCTGCATCGTGATGCGTTAACCGCCTCGGGCGTAGTACTTTTGCTATTTGTACTATTGATAAATGTCGCATCTGTGTTTCTTGTCAGAAAGGGACGATAATTTATGCAAGCATTATTAATTTTTGTGGGTATTGCTGTTGGAGCATTTGTCCTGTTTCGTTTGTTAAGATGGCTTTACACATTGCTTCCCGAAGCGATTTTGCTTAAAATGGTTCGCTTTTGGGACAAGATAATTTTGAGCCTTACATGGATATTCACAGGGGCTACAGTGCTTACTTTAGGGTTTATTATTTTTCATATTTTGTCAAATGGCGTACGTCACCTTTCCCCCAGGCTTTTTGCTGTAAATGTTACCCTTGGTGACGTGTCGATGTTTCCTGCAATTATCAGCACAATTTTAATGGTGGTAATTGTACTGGCAATTTCCGTACCTTTGGGCGTGCTTACCGCTGTTTTTTTGGTTGAGTATGTAAGGACGGGTAGCCGCTTTGTTACCATAATTCGTTCTGCGGCAGAAATTTTGGCTGGCATCCCTTCCATTGTATACGGGCTGTTTGGAATGATGTTTTTCCGTGTTTTTCTTGGACTTGGATTTTCCATACTCTCTGGCTCGCTAACAATGAGTATCATGATGTTGCCGCTTATTATGCGTACAACTGAAGAAGCCTTAAAGTCGGTGCCAGATTCATATCGAGAAGGTTCGTTTGCGCTTGGCACAGGCAAGTTGCGTACGGTGTTTCGTATAATACTGCCATCTGCAATGCCAGGCATACTTGCTGGGGTAATTCTTGCAATTGGTAGGGTCGTTGGCGAATCGGCCGCGCTGATATTTACAGCGGGTACTATTTTACAAATTCCTACAAGCCTAATGGACTCGGCAAGAACACTTACTGTTCACATGTGGCGGCTTTCAAACTACGGACAGTTTGTTAACGAAACCTACGCTACCGCCGTTGTTTTATTGTTGGTTGTGCTCTCCCTTAACGGCCTGTCTGCCCTGGTTGCAAGAAAGTTTACAAAATCATGATTTATTTAGTAGAAGACGACGACAGCGTTCGCGAGATGGTTTGTTATGCCCTACGTTCGTCGGGTTTTGTTGTCACAGGGTTTGAGAATGCAAAGTCTTTTTGGCATAATATCAATAATAGCAAAAATGAACTTCCACAATTGATTGTACTTGACATTATGCTACCCGATGAAGACGGTCTTTCCATTCTTGCCAAGCTTAAAAATACCGACAAGACATCTCATTTACCTGTGATTATGCTTACTGCAATGAGTGCAGAATATGACCGCGTTAGGGGTCTGGATGCAGGTGCAGACGATTATATTGCAAAACCTTTTTCTGTTTTAGAGTTATTGGCCAGAGTTCGTGCCATGTTACGCCGCACTGGGAATAAAGAACCCTCCCGCGAAACAGATAGTGAAACTATTCAGCTTGGATATTTGGCACTGGACTTAGCCAAGCGTGTGGTGCTGGTGCAGGGCAAGGAAGTTACTCTCACATTTAAAGAATTTGAACTGCTGCTTTTACTACTTAAAAACAAGGATATCGTGCTAACTCGTGAGCAATTGCTTACAAAAATTTGGGGCTATGAATACGATGGCGTATCCAACCGTACAGTTGACGTGCATATAAAAACACTTCGGCAAAAGCTTGACGTTTGCGGCGATATGATAAAAACTATACGTGGAGTGGGGTATAAAATAACATGCGCAAGCGAATCTTTATAGCATTATTTGCGACTACAGTTATCGGTATTTTAATTAGTGCTCTATTGTCTATGACATTTTTTAGGGGTCACGCAAGCCATTATGGCAATATGATACGCTCCATACCGTTTTTGCTTCTTTTAAGTATTTTGCTGGTTGCAATAACATCCATTGTAGCGTGGCGTGTGACCAGTATTATTGCAACAGCAATAAACAAGGTTAACTTTGACGACCCTGACGATGTTTACGACGAGCTGAACGAATTTTTTCAAAAAATAATAAGGCAAAAAAGACAAATTGAAGATCACGAAAATGAATTGTGGGCACAAAGCGAAACTAGCAAATCGATTATCGAAAATATGCAGGACGGTTTTGTAATTGTAGACCCAGCAGGAACTGTAGTAACTGCCAACCCTCGTGCATTAGAGTTATTTGAAACAGACCAAAACCCGGAAGGGAAAAACGTAATTTGTTTAATGACCAATAGTGTATTTTTAGACAAAGTAGGCGAAGCACTATGCGGAAACGGTAATAACATGACACTTACTAAACAGGAGCGAGTAGTTCAGGTATCGTTTTTGCCGTCAGCAAATAGGGGTGCGATAATACTAGCTACCGACAGCACCGAAAAAGACCGTGCCGAAAAAATGCGGCGAGAGTTTTCGGCAAATGTTTCTCACGAATTAAAAACGCCCCTGACTACAATTGCTGGATTTTCGGAATTAATTATGGAGGGTTTTGCTAACCCTGAAGATATCGTTCAATTTGCCGCAAAAATTAACAACCAGGCCAAACATATGACCCGCTTGATTGAAAATATTATCTTCCTCTCCAGGCTGGACGAGCAAGACGTTCACGAAACTTTTATTTCTTGCAACATAGCAGAGATTGCCACCGAAGTTATAGATGGACTTAGTCATATTGCGGAAACCCAGCAAATAAGTGTCACCCTTGTCGGCGAATCATGCATCGTAAACTGTAATAAGCTATTGATATATGAAATGTTAATGAACCTGGTTGAAAATGCCATACAGTACAATATACCAAATGGAAAAGTTGATGTAACAATTAAAGAAGATGACAGTAAATGTATTATCACTGTCACCGATACTGGCATAGGTATTCCAAAGGAAGAACAGGCTCGTGTGTTCGAGCGCTTCTATAGAGTAGAGCAGTCACGATGCCGCAAAACCGGGGGAGCAGGTCTTGGGCTGTCCATTGTTAACCATATCGTGCGTTATCATAATGGAGTGATAGAGCTGTCAAGTGAAGCAAATCAAGGTTTGCAGGTTGAAGTTAGTTTGCCGTTATAATAGTATATTTATATGATTCAAGAAGAAGGGCTTTCAGCCCGACCCGAAGGAAGCGGAAATGGGCTTTGCCCATTGTAGCGGCGGGGCTTGGGGCAGAGCCCCATTAAAAAGTCCAGCTAAGCATTGTCAATAGCTTGGATGAAAGTTTTTGAGTTTTATTAATCGCCTGATAGGCAAATAAATTGTTGACAGCAGGAACCCGCTTGGTGCGGATTGAGCAGGCTAATGGC
>Ga0131853_10009733_pt1 | contig 17585 bp, 11 predicted proteins | sample TergutLab28metaG_FD_92764 | JGI IMG/M metagenome (GOLD analysis project Ga0131853, IMG submission 92764) | Labiotermes labralis P1 segment gut microbial communities from Petit-Saut dam, French Guiana - Lab288 P1 (version 2) (version 2) | ecosystem: Host-associated > Arthropoda: Insects >... | reverse complement strand
ATTAAAAGGAAGTAAAGTGTGCTGGAAATCATCGAAAAGTGTAGAGAAGCGGAGTCTAGTGAAGTGAAAAGTTATGTACCGTGGAGGGCAGCGAAGTGCAATAAAGTGAAGTGAAGTGAAAGAAGCAGAGTAAAGTGGAATGAGGCGAAGTGAAGTGCGCGGTATAGGGAAGAGGGGGGTGGGACGAGTCGTTATGGAAAAGGTTTATAGGAGTAGTTAGTGGTGAGAAGTGAAGGACTGGGGTGAAAGCGTGTGTAAATTAATGATTGTAAAAAGAAAAAAAGAAAAAACAATTACAAGAAACTGTAAACATTACTATCTTTCTTGGGGGGTTTTTACCCTTTGTACATGTAGTAAAAATTCTAATTTGTCTCGTGTGTATTGTTGCTAGTTTTAAGTTGTCTGATTTATAATTGTTGTTGGTTGGTCGTGTGTTGTTGTATTTATATTATCTTATACTGTGTGTGTGTGTGTGTGTGTGTGTGTGTGTGCATTGCTGTTTTTTTTGTACTTTAGATGCCAGACGTCTGGCTAGAAGTCAGTACTCGGAAGGTCCTGCGACCGGCCATCTCGACACAGGTTTCCCTGTGTCTATTAGGAAATGCTGAGATAGTTCCCAAGATTCCAAGTTGCTACTACATGCTTCTCATGTAGCCCTCCCCACTTAAATCTAGCAGTAACCAATTTCATGTTTAGTGTAAATGTAAAATAACCACTGCCACCGCGTAACAACCCAATTGCAGTAAATAAATATTATTATTATTCCGTGGTAGTGAAGAGAACAACCAACTGACCTAATCCAGTCAAAGTCAACTCCCTTCTTTATAGCATCTGTGACATACAATTCCACTGACTCTAAGTGAGCCACCATTGACATCACCTTCTCCAATACAGTTACAGCAGTACCAACAGTCTCCACCAACTTCTCAGTTGAATATGTAAGAGACTGTAATGTACTGCTGTGCTCCTTGAATCCTGTGTAGATATCAAATGGTGATGGCACTTCAGATATCAGACATTTTTTGCATATGTCACAATTGCTATTATTAAGCAAGCACTTGGCAATGAAACCACTGACATATGCTACTGGAAACATTTTCACATCGAATGCACGTACAGCGGCACTGACACCAAGTTGTGCTTCTTTACCAATATGAACAATGTCTGGAACAGTGTCAGTGGTCTCACTGTCATGACTTGTCGACGGACTGGCTGATGTAGCATTGGATGGCTTGAAAAATGAGTGTAGCTTGTCCAGAAGAGAGGCACCATCATCCTCACAGTTAGTGCCATACAGGCTTCTGTAGGCAAGACCATTAATGATGACTGTCTTCAGGGCATCTACAAACTGTCCAACAGATGGGTTATTGTTTGACCCACAGTGCTAACGAATAGCATCAAATGTGTTCTCAAGAGCATCCAGATTTAGGTTTCTGGTCTCCAGGAATTTGAACTTATGCTCCTCACTCAACTTCCTCCATACATGCTGAACAGCACCTATGGTAATTAACCAGCCGGTTTGTGAAGGTGGAGGACGTGTTGGTTCAAATTCCTTGTTGAGGAAGGTCCAGGATTTTACCTTATCAACTTTACTTTTCCAGTATTCCATGTGCTTACTGGTACTGGTAAGACAACAACGCAAAAGCTTTCCGTGGTCAGGAGAGCGTGTGACACCATTGAAGCTGTCTAATAGGTCATCGACCTCTTTGACAAACGTTGCTGTAGCAAGGCATTTGTTGTTCATGTGACCTGAAAAGAATATTACACACATGTTTGTTACTTTGACTTACAGTTGTATAATGTAAAAGTGAGTTGAAAATTGAAGTATATGACAAGGCTGTTCACATAATGAGCCTTTTTAAAACATTTCTCCTTACCTGTAGTCACATGAGTATCTATAGCTGCAGCTACAGTACTGCTCATTACTTGTGCAGCTAAGCTGACTTTCATGGCATCCTGTGCAAAAGGTTTCAGGTGTCTGTCAGTCACCTTACACAGCTGGCGATACAGCGCGTTCTGTTTGTCAAGTTCATAGACCTTCAATATGTCTGCCCACTTAGCAGTACCAGTAAGTGGCTGTCCATTTACAAGAACCCCAAGCCAAACATTCATCACTTCATGTTTAAGGAACAGATTACGTGTGCATTTAAGGAGATGAGGAGGGTCAAACACTGCTGCAATTTCATGATGACGAAACCTGATGAAGAGTGTCTTTTCAGAAAGACCCAACTGTTTCAAGGCCTTGACATTGTTGGCACCCATGTCACACACTACCAGTCCTGCAATGTGGCAGGCATCAAGAACCTCCATCAAGAAATCAACAAGCATGTCACCCTTAGTGCTTCTGCAAGTCAAGTAATAAGCAACTGGTTGCTTCCACCTTCTACGTAGACCATGGAGCATGAAGATCAGGGCATGGTTTGCGATATTGCTTGTACCTGCCGTGTCTTCCGAGGTCCTTAAAGCCTTCAATACAGTCAATCTTCTGATTGAAATGCAAATGTTCTCTGATTGACATCTCGTCAAACATGAGACAACACATGTGATCTTTATCAGACATTGTCTGTAAATTGTCCTTGAGTACACTAAACACTTGGGCATTAATGCCTGTCCCAAATTGGACAGTGTTTAGAAGGGATTGTAAGGTTCTTCTAGAAGGTAGGGGAAATAGGGACCAAAGAAATGTGTAGGATCTGGGGCTATGCTTTAGGATAGAGACAGCCAAAACTTTTTCCTTGTAGCTCCACTTCCTGCCCTTAGACTCATGTTTACTATTCCTAACAATAGATGCCTAAATTCTTGAAGAATCCACATTCAAAGATGAAAGAGACTGTATCAGAGGATTACTGTCCATCTGACAAACATCCTTCAGCTTCTTTGCCCTGTACTTCTTCCTAAGCTTGCAAAGGGCACTCTCTCTGGTCTGAATCAGGTTATACAGTTTCTTTTTCCTGGGTGTCAATTCAGCAACTCTGTCCAAATCAAGCTTTTTTAGTACAGAATGCCTTGCTTTGCGCTTTGAGGAAGAACTTTGAAGGCTGACACTCCCCAGTTCTCCACCACAAGCATTTTCGGTGACAAGGCCTAGGGAAATGGAGGGCCCTGTACTTGAAAATGTTTTGGATGTCGTTATGGACAACTTGGAATAGGTTTTAATTGGTTTCTGGACAGGAAGGTAATCTGGACAGGCAACAAGAGGTGATGAAGAACTTACAGGAGGGGTAGAGAAGCCAAGTTTTGTAGGTTGTGGTGTTGAATGTGAGTGTGAGGTTGTTGCACAGAGAGTAGGAACTAACATTCTGTTCAGGTGTATACATTCAGGAGATGTAAAATCAGACTCTGAAAAATGCTGGCTGCATACAACCTTCATGTTTCTGTCCTGTATGGCACACCCAGACTTTCTGCCCACAGCTGAGCCCTGCACATACAAGAAAAAGCACAGAATATTATTACAGTGTCATTCATTCAGTGTCCTACATAGCATTTACTATGCTAGGTGATTTGTAACTCAAATTACAGGTAATAAGCCAAGTCGACTACAGTGTAAGTAGTCAATTACACACATTCCTTTGTCAATTCCATGAAAGCAACTATATAAAGTAAGAGATTAATAAGGCATTAGGTATATGCAGAATTAAAATTACAATGTCAAGTAACAGTACACTATCACTGAATTCTGAATTAAAAATAATTATTTTTGCTGCCTAAGACCCATTATATGACACTGTATGCTCTATAAACAGACAACTACATTTTTTGCATATCTTTAACACAAATCACTACTTTTACTGCACAGGATTGTTAGGAAATCTGAAGAACTTCAGTTTCGTATTGCTACTGCATCCAGGCACGCAGCAGTATTGAATTCAATTCATTATGGACCTTCACAAATTCATTATTCATAAAACACTGACATCAAATTATTTCCAATTAATTAGACATCAGCGAAAAAATTGTACGATCATGTGATTTTTGAACGACAATTATTAACGTACACAATCTTTATATAAATGATGTTACATTCTCTTACCTTGTCGACGTTATACAACAAAACACGAAAGCCTTAACCAGCTACGCGGAAAATATCGTGAGTTCCGAATAATGTTAGCAAAGGACAGATGGGATTTAACATGGCTCTTAAAGAGTTAATCTTCGCACGCAATATGCCAATATTCACTTGCCTTCCTCCCACAATATGTATATATACGTTATGCGCCAAATTCATATAAATTAATACAAGTCTGAGATTAGTTGTTATCTCATGCATGAGTAGGTGAATGCACTCATTCCAACTTCTTCTTCTTCTTCTTCTTCTTCTTGGCCCGTAGCTAATGCCGCAGATGTACTGCAACCTACAGTCTTAATGTACTCACCCAACCCCCCCTCCCCCCAACCCTGTTTGGACGTTCCCACGTTCGCCGCCAGGTACCCCCACGTCCACAACGACGCGAGAGATCTTAGTAGAGAAAGGTGGAACTATGTGGGCGATAATTAACCGGTAATTGTGCCTGAGACTGCGACTTCCACGTCAATTCATGGATCTGCGACATGGGACCCACGGCTTTACTTCCCTTCCGAAGGAAGGCAGCTGAACCCGCGAACTTGGGTACTTAAAGGCAGCACGCAACCCCTAGACCACCGAAGTGCCAACTTACTGAACTCTAAGGATGTCACTAAAGCCGCCAAGTTTCCAATCCGGCCGACCCACTTGCCACATTAGTAATCACGAATCATCTAGTCTAAACGTGGCGCGGTTGTAATCTGTGGCAATATGCGCGGATTAATACTTACACCACACGACACTGAGGCAATTAAAAAATGGAATGTCACTGTCACCTGGCGCCAAGAATTTATATAAGCGCCCGGTTAGCCCGCCACTATTTCTGTTATGTGTCCAAAGATGTCACTGCAAAGGCGCGAAAAGAAATTGATTGTGGAAAACATTTAGGGTGCATTATTTCATTGTTGAAAGCACACTTTCACCCATCAAACGAGGTACTTGATTATTAAATACAATTATGACAAAGTAGTGAACAACGATCGGCATTATCAGTGACAACCACAGGAAGAAGGTGATGTGTAGTGTTCATGCCCAGCTGCAGGTTGCTCTGGCGGGATACACCTGTTGGCTATAGTAGACCAGGCCAATTAGACCGGGCGACAATGGTTTGAAACACAGGGACTTTGTGCAGGGGCCTTAGGTGTAGGGAAGAGGCGCCTGGGCTGGCTGGACTTTTATTTAAATAAATTTAAACAAGACAGGCAATCACTCTTACACTATTCATTCCGTGAATTGCGAATTCAAGACAGGCAATGTACTTATAAAGTGACGCTGAGGTTGTTCAGGCAACCATTGTTTCAGTGGAAAAATCAACACTCTCGGTGTGAATTTGTTGAATTAGGTATGCAGCAGGAAAAACGCATGTGCCATATTGTCACTGTAGCCTGTTCGGCTCTACAGTGTTTTTCTTCATTATCTCATGAACGGCACGATTTTTGAAAAAAACGTTATTGAACCTAAGAAGTTTGTTTTGATGTTCTCAACTTTTGCCTAAAATATATCTCAGTCTAAGAACAAATGAGCGAAATATGATGAAAAATGTATTTTGGTCTTTATGTAAAGTACCTATTATTCTTGTCCGATATTTTCATGACAGAGTTTCGAAAACTGCTCAAGTATAAAATTTCAAGAAAATCCATCCATTGGGAGCCGAATTGTTCCAGCGGACAGACAGACATGACGAAGCTAAGAGTCGCTTTTCGCAATTATGCAAAAACGCCTGAAGGAGCTAGTTCTTATATCTATCTCTACAATTCGTGGATTCAACATTTTACTTTTGAAAAGTAGATGTTAAAAGTTTCTTAGTTTCACTATAGCTTTTCCCTGATCTGGCTGGGTAAAAACAAGTAGTGAAATGTGAACAAAATAATAAGTATACAAGTTGTGCTGCACGTATTTCTGCAGCCTTCCTTCTGTTGTCCATTTCAAAAAACGCGTTTGTTGTTACTTTAAACAGTGGTACATCATTGCTTTTCTTTATATTTTAATTCGATGTTTTGAAACTTTGAAGCATAATACTCATTTAATAAAAGAAACACAAACTTCGGGTTTCAGCTCACACAAAAATCGGGACATCACTAGAGAAAGACCAATTGCCTGTTGTTTTTGGGGAAATAATCGCCGCTTACCGAGAGAATAAAGCACAACATACAAATAGAGAACGTGGACAAATGTCAAACTATTAGATGTTTATTTGCGTATTGGGGACCTACACTGCAAGTTGTGACAGTCATTGAGGTGGTTAATGAGGCCATGCGAGAATACTCTTTCGCTCCCGCAAGTGAGCCTAAGATAACAAACACCACGGAGGTTCAAGACGCCATTTGGAGTCTCAAAGTCGGCAAGGCACCAGGTCCGAACGATGTACCGAATAGGCACTTGAAGTATCTTCCACTAAGAGTTGTCTCCCTCCTCGTGTAATTTACGCGATTTTTCGAACCCAGAACTTCACGGCAGCTTGGAAACACCCGACGTGTTTTCATTCCTGAAACCCGGGAAGAATCCGGCGTTGCCCTCGTCTTATGGACCCATAAGTCTACTAGACACGATTGGCAAGCTGTCCGAAAGTCCCCCACTCGCCAGGATTCTCTGCGAAGTAGACGGGGTTGGGCTACTGCGCAATAAGCAGTTCGGGTTCAGATCCAAACACAGCACTACGCTACCACCCACCTGCCTTGTAGAAAGTGTGTCGAGGAACTCTGGCGAGAAGAAGCTAACAGGCGCGATTTTTCTCGATGTGGCTAAGGCCTTCGATACTGTATGGGTCGACGGTGTCCTCTACAAACTAACAGTCCTTAATTTTCCCTCGTTCCTGGTCAAAATCTTATCTTCCTACCTGAATAGTAGGACGTTCGAAGCGTCCTGTCAAAAGCCACATTCACTTGTAGTCACATGCGAGCTGGCGTAGCTTAGGGTGAATTAATTTCCCCCATCGTATTCATTCGGTATGTTAAGGACATGCCTTCGCCTTCCCGCCACGTCAAGTTAGCTCTCTACGCGGACGAGTCACGTCCCGTCTACTCGTCCAATACCAGGAGACGTATCTCAGTGACCTAGAGCGGTGGCTGAAAAAATGGAGGATCGCCACCAATGTTTCGAAGAACTCCGCCATGCTCTTCACTAAGACCGGTAGAGGCATCCCGAAACCCCGACCAGCCAATCCAATGGGTCGATACCGCCCGTTATCTTCGTGTGATTCTTGATACAGGGGCCATCCATTCGACTCATATCAATCATTTGAGAAAGAAAGCGGCACAGAGACTAGGAGTGCTGGGATCTCTATAGAACAGAAGTGGACTCTCCATAAACGAATGGAGTTCCGCTGTACAAGCATTTCCTCCGTCCTATGATGGAAGACGCGTTCCCGCCTGGAGGTCCGCCGCTAGCTCCCGTATCAGGAAACTGGAAGTGCTTCAATTTAGGTGTCTTCGCATTGCTACCAATGCATCTTGGTATATTGGTAACAGGCAATTCCACTATGATTTGGGAGTCCCCTTCTTCACCGACCACATCAGGTCTCTGAGAGGTTCGACTCAAAGTTAGCTGGTGTGGAGAACACCTTTGTTACGCAGCATGACAGACATATATGCTGTCCAAGCGTTGACCCGCGCCCCCTAAAGAAGGGAAATCGAGATCGACAGATTGTCCTGGCTACCCTCAAAAGGCGGCCTTGTCGACACATTGAATCAGTACCAACTGGCACTTTTGGACTATCCTGACTGAGGTTTTTTTCCGTGCTTTTTCCCTCATTAGTAAGGCAAATGCTAGGATTCAACACGTAAAGACGGGGCACGGTCTGCACTCTACCCACGTAAGGCGGCTATATTTCCCGCTATTAGTCTAACGTTGACTTTAAACATGACCATTCTGGGTTCGAATCCCAGGTTTAAGGTGTCTGTTATTGAGACCAGCGATGCGGTAACACAGGAATGGCTAAACAGATCGAAGGACGTCGACTTGTGCTTTCGTGACATTCTCCGTCCTCAAGCTCTTTGGTTGGTTATCTTCTAACAGTATTCACCGGTCATCGAAAGGAGTAATAGCATTCACTGCTAAACAAAAGGAATATCATCTTCTGTCAGTACAACCACGCTGCTTACCTAAAGGAGTACATCTTCCGGCAGTAATATATTCACTACCCGCCACCAAAAGGAATAGCGAAGCAGCGCTATACCGGGCATTCCTTACTCAACCGTACGACTACCAGCTAGCAGCATCCAACCCCGACTGAGGTAGCACAGAATCTTTGGCTAGCAACATGACGTGTTCCTGACCTAACAAGTAGTAACTGCAACCCCGGCAAACCGATGATCTGTGCAGGGAAATAATCGCATTCCCTCAGCTGCTGCCGTGCGGAACACGTGACATAGCTGAGACTGGCAGCTGAATGAATAAAATCACGGCTGCTTGCCGCAACACGCAGACGTAGATAACGACTGCTGTATGGCTGAGGCGTTTGGTAAATTCGTTTATGTGTTTACTGTACTTGTTAATTCTTAACATAAACCTATTGTGCAGTAACCGAAATGCCCTTCTATCTCATCCTCAATGATTTGACTGCCTGAATAATATATGGACAGGGGTATATAACATAAAACACCTCAAAATGCGGATATCTCCAGCCTTCCATTACTTCCTTCCCCTAAGGTGTAAATTACTTCCTCAGCACTCTACTCTCTAAATCCCTCGGTCCATATTCTTCGCTGAATGTCAGAGACCAAGCTTCATAACCATATGCAACAAAAGGGAAAATTATATTTGTGTATATTCATTTTGTGTTTTTAAATATCAGCAGGAAGACAGAAGATTACCGAGATTTAATTTGTGATTATATTTTTTGATTGCTCAGTACCATTTCAAACCAACTGAACTTTGCCACATTTTTAAAAGATGCATTAGACATTTTGAAGTTGTGACTTGATCACCTTGGTAATAGGTGGTGAATAACATAAATTATGGAACTCTTTCCTATGTGTTACTTTTTCTTGCTTAGATCCAAGTATCCTCCTCAGCACCCTCTTCACAAACACTTTCAATGTATGTTTTCCTCTTAGTGTCAAGGACCATGTTTCATGCCCATACAATACTACAAATAAAATCATGCTTTTTACATTATATTTTTGCGTTTTTAAACAGAAGGCTAGAAGACAAATTACTGCAGTTAATGTAATTTAATTTATTATGCATATCTATTGTTACATACGTAATGTTGGACTTGTAAAACTCCATATTACAATACATTATGTTGATATACAAAGTCTGGAACTCTAACAATCATGGAGTAATCATCTACATGGTGGGATAAAACAATGATTACCATAACAATCCAACACAATACTATGGAGTGATATAATGTAAATCTGATGAAGCTGATAAAAATACCTTACAAACCAATTTTACTCAAAAATGAAAAACTTGTCAACTGAATAAAAGGAACGGCTCAATAGTAAGGATTTTAATTCCTCCTTAAAGAATTTAAAGTTATCAAATTTTTTAATACTCTCTGGCACTTGGTTATATAGTTTGATCCCCATATTAACTACGCTTTACTGAAATGAAACTGTATTGCAGAATTCCACATCAAAGGTCAGTTTACTTCTTGTGTTGTGACCATGAAGAGGTAAGTTTTGTTTCAGACTTCCTGTGTAACTTTTTTATATAACAAAACACTTCTAAAATGTATAAAGAAGTCACTCTAAGGACTCTATAATCCTTAAAAATTTGGCTGCAGGAATAACAGTTATTTGCACCACTGATTATTCTGCACCGAATGGCAGCAAGCACTCACAGCATTTTATTTATTCTTCAGTTATATACAACACAAGAAAAGAGGAAATTTCCCACTTATTGGATATAAGAAAATGGGGATATCACCAGAAAAGGAGGCTTAAAAAAGAGGACATATTACTAGCTAAAATTCTGTAACATAAAATTAGCACAGGTATTTTAAAAAGACATACAAATTTAATAACAAAAATTATTCAAATCTGTTTACAACATACATAGAAACACCCCTATAATTCTAGATGATAAAATCATGTTATTGTACCTGTTATATCTCAAATTATTAATTATGTTGTGATAATGAACTAGTATAATAAAGGGAAGGATGTAGTTAGAGGGTGGTTGAAAACAGGGATTTAACAATATTTGGATCTAGGTGGCAGTAATTAACCAAAGGATGGGGACACATGCATAATGTAAAGTTTAATAATTTGTATTATTCATCAAATATGTATCATTGTGTTCTGGGTTTCATTGACACCTTAAATTTATGTGTTACAAGGAGGAATTGCAACAGCAGACGAAATCTATTTATTGTATGTATTTATGCATCAAAGTAGGATGACAAGGATCAGCGTATTAATCATTCAGGAATTTTGTTGTTATAAAAAATGGGGTTTAATTTGGAGCTTTTAAAAACTGTGTGGTGTTTTATAAAAGCACCAGTATGTCAGGACCTATAGGACAAGTCAATGACAAAAATCATAAGTTTCCTCAATCTTAACAAGGACAAAAACTCAGTGTTTCTTATACTAGAGCATTGTTTCCCAAACGTTTTTGCTTGCAGACCCCTTTTGGCTCTGAAAAGTAACCACAGAACCTCACATCCTCCCTCATATCAATATAGAGTGGCTAGATGACAGGCACCCAAAATTAAAAATTTAGGGATGTTAGAGAGATACAAATATATATCAGTAATGTAATTAACAATTTATTGCATTATTTGACCTTAACTAAAATAATTTTCTCTCACTTTGTGGGTACAGTGGGTGTCTTAGTTAGGTATTCTAGGGGTCATAGAAAATAAAGAAGCCCCATTAAAGAAGGTCAGAATTATTTTTAACAAAACTTCTGAGATACAGGTGGCATTGGCACCACGTGGTTTAGAGCTCTGAAATATGCAAATAAATAAACTTTTATTAAAGTAACATTTTTGTGGAGTACAAAATATTAATATGGTAGCCACGAAACTGTCTTTAGTTTTCAGACTGATATTGATCACTCTCAAACCACTGGAGGTAGGCATCTGAAATTTGGTATGGAGACAGATCATGAACATTTAAAACAGATTATATTTGAAACACTGCCCGAAAGTTAATAGCCAATAAATACAGTGATGACGATGATGAACTTTAAGTCACATCCAGCAAATACAGCATATAACAAATCTGTAGATAAGTAATGCATTATTTACACAAATTAAAACAAAACAACAATACTACAAATAAACGTGTATATATGACTTGCATCCCATGTAATAAGAAAGTGGTCTTCAGAGGTCTACTCAGAACACCTTGCTATTTCTTTAAATAAAAAAAAAAAAAATAACAAGAGAGACAATAAATGTATAAACATTAAATTCAGGTGTGTTCATGTAACCACTGTTGCAGTGGAAAAGCAATAAATATTACATACATTGCATGTCTGTAGCCTTGGTTATCGTGTATATAATGTGCATGTGCCATGTCATACTGTCATCTGTGGCCTGTCTGGCTCTACCATATTATCTCATAAACAGCATGATTTTCAGGGAAACATTACCGAACAAAAGATGTGTGTTTTGATATTCTTTACAACTTTCATCTAATACATTTCTCATTCTAAGAAGAATTTGGCATGATATCATAAATGCACTTACGTCTTCATGTAAAGTACCTGTTCTCCTTATAAGATTTTAATGAAAGCTGAATTTCTTGACAGAGTTTTGAAAAATACACAAACTTCAAATTTCATGAAAATCTGCCCAGTCAGATGGACAGACAGACATGATGAAGGTAATAGTCACTCTTTGCAATTTTATGAATGCACCTAAAAACCAGCAACTGTCAGTAAATAATATAGGTACAGAACCTGTACTTGGCAGTCATGACATCATGCGAAGTGTTGGAAAGGCTTACAGACAGTTGTTATGGTAAGTTTGTTATACTGGAGGAATTTACAGAAGCAGTCAGGTGGTCATGGATTTGCAGGTTGTGCCTTTGCAAAGGACAGGAATACTTGTTCCAGTGTTGTTTCACTGATAGTGTAATCTTCCACAAGTGTGAAGTTTTGTTTCACCCGCTCCATCTGGAGGAAGAGGTATTTCCAAGGTGTGTTGGGGTTAGTCACATGATAATGCAGCAATCCCTGTACAAAACACAATGATCATAGTGGTGTTAAGAAAGGTAATAAACTTATTCTGTTGCAAAATAATAAATGATTGTAGCTAGGTGATAAGGAATTAAACAAACCTAAACAATATTAAAATACATTGTATGTCTGCAGTGACATAAGTAGACCTATTGTGCCTGAGGAAAATAATCACAGTTGCCACTCCTAACAGAAATTATGAACTTTAACAAATGACACAACCATTTATTGAATTTCCTGTAATATGGCTCCATAAATTAAACATTTTTTAGTGCAGCAAATTAAATTTTAAAATTTAAAATATTATTTTGCTCCCCCTTTGATTCTGCTGCCTGGAATGGCTGTGCCAAAACCCCACTCCCCTCCCCCAGCTACACCACTGTAGGTGTGCAATTCTAAAATTTTCGTATGTGTATGTATGTATGTCGGTTTCAAAAAGTTGTTCTACGTTGTCTGACACCTAGGCTCCACTGCTTCCTATCTTCCCACTGGCCTTTGTTTAGGTTTTTTTCATTCATGGCCTTCCTTATACCTTCCATCCAGTTTTTCTTCGGTCTTCCTCATGCTCTCTTTTGTTTCAGCATCCACTTCAATGCTATTTTGAGTAATCTTCCTTCTGCCATTCTTTGGACATGGCCGTACCATGTAAATTGGTTCTGTTCAATTTCTTTTATAATTGGTTCTTCTAATCCAATTTGTTGTCTTATAGTTACATTTCTAATTCTTTCTTTTCTTGATATTCTAGAGGATCTCCTCAGGGCATCCATCTCTGTAGCTTCAACCCATCTTTTATTATTTTCTGTGAGTCTCCATGTTTTGGAACCATACAATAAACTGCTTTTAATCAATGCATTATAAATGTTCAATTTTCTCTCATTTCTTATGTCTATACTCCACAGTATCCAGTTTAAACATGCTATACATTTCCTTACTTGTAATACTCTTGATCTTATTTCTTTGTCATCTGTTCCGCTAGTGTCAAATATAAATCCTAAATATTTATATTCTTGACAAAATTCAATCTTGCTGTCTTTATCTAATTTCAAATTGCTGTGTGTATCCCCAGTACATAAGTATTTTGTTTTATTCAAATTCATGTCTAGGCCCCATTTCTCGTAAGTTTCTTTTAATTTACGCATCACATATTCCAAATCTTCTTTGTCACCCGCTAAAACTACTTGATCATCTGCAAACTGGAGTGTATAAAATGTTGTATTTTGTAGAGGAATACCCATTCCAGAGCATTTATGTTTCCATTCTTCTAAAGCTTTTTGTATGTAAATCTTAAAAAGTGTAGGGGAAATGCAACATCCCTGGCGTAGTCCTTTAGTAATGTTGAAGGAGTGGGATAGTATGTTTCCAATTTTCGCTTGTGCTGTATGGCTATAAAGATTTTGCAGTGCTTTAATTAAAGTTTTTCTCCCAAAACTTCCCAAAGTTTTGATATTGGTATACTATCATACGCTTTTGTCAAATCCACAAATAATAAATGGGTTTCTTGGTTTGTTGCATTCCTTTTTTCAATACCTTGTTTCATGCAAAAAATGTCTGTACATGATCGTCCTGTTCGAAATCCACTTTTTTCTTCTTCATCTTTATTCTCTTCTTCTATGAGGTCTCTAAGTATTTTACCATATACTCTACTCATCACTGAAATGCCCCTATAGTTAGAACAATCTTTTTTGCTTCCTTTTTTGTGTATTGATGAAATGTAAGCAACTTTCCATTGTTGTGGAGTTTCTTCTCCATTTAGGCATCTATTTATTACCCATGTCAGCATTTTTATCAGTTTATCTGTTCCATGTTTTAGCATTTCTGTGTATACTCCTTCTGGTCCATATGATTTCCCATTTTTAAGTTCTCTCACTGCCTTCCTTACCCTTTCTTCACTTACTTCTACTGTTTCTCCATCCATCTGTGTAGGTGAGATATTTTTGTTTCCTTCGTACTCTAGTCAATTTTCTGTAATTAGGTTCTGGTAATATTGCACCCATCCATCGGTTGGTATCATTTGTAAGTGTACACTTTCTTTTCCTGATGTTCTAACTCTTTTAATAAATTTCCATGCTTCAGTACACTTCCTACCCCCTAAGTATGTATTAATTTCTTGGCATTTTCTGTCCCACATTTCATTCTTTTCAGCTCTAATTATTCTTCTCATCTCTCTCTTAATTTCAAGGTATGCATGCTTATCTTCATATCTTTTTGTGCTTAACCATTTCTGATATAGATTTTTTTTTTCTACAAGACCTTCAATTTCTTCTGTCCACCACATTTTACATTTCAAGAAGACTTTGTATTATGTTTCCATAAATTTTGGAAAGACCAAATTCCCCTTCTGCTGTCAGTTTTTTGTCTAGTCGTCTTTAATATAAATATTGTGTACTCTCATGTTGAAAGCTGTCCAAGTTGTACTTTAGATATGTGAACTTTTCATAGTTTTCATCATGCTTATCTGTATTACTTGTTCTTCCTCGTATTGGTAGGTTTATCTTAGCTCTTACCACATTGTGATACGACCCACAATTTAGGCCCCTTTGTACTCTCACATCATGTATCTGAAATTTTGATTTTTGTTTAACAATAATGTAGTCTATAATTGATTTCAATTTTCGTGTATGTTGTTCCCACACATATTTATGTATCATTTTATGTTTGAAATACCCATTCATAATTCTCAAATTGTAACTTTTGCATAAATCAATGAGGCGTTCTCCGTTGTTAATTATTCTTGTTTCTCCATATGGTCCTACTACTTGATTATTCACTTTTGTAATTGGATGCCTCCCATACTTTGCAAAACAAAATTTTGTAACATGTTTCTATGGTGTCATCATACTAAAGCCAATTTTTTTTTAATGAATATCACCAATGTCTTAATCCTGATCCTGCCAGGTCTTCTCCCATGTGTTGTGTTACAGTTTCCTTACACCTCCTTGGCGGTCTTCCCAGACTTCTCTTCTTCCTAGGTTTGTATTCTGTAAACCCTTCTAGTATTATTTTCCATTCTTATATGGTGCTTTCAATTGGCCCATTAATTTTGTTTAAATCTGATAACTGATGACCACTTGGAGCTATAATTAGTTATCTTGTAGACAGGTCTTGAGGTAATACTTCACCTAGCTGTGATGGAATACTACATATATGGGGTAGTGTTTACCTCCATGTAACATATAAATAAATAAATATATATATATATATATATATATATATATATATATTGATTTTTGTTTTTAACATGTTCCTTTAATTAATAGTTTTTACTTTGTTCAACCATTTTGGACTCAGACAGTGGGATAAAGACCTTCTTAATCTCTTTAGTTCATACTGCTGTGACTCCTGTGGCTCTTGAACATTTCCACGGTCCTGTAGTATGTTCAGTAACGTCCGTTTATGTCTGGGGCACTTCAGATGGAAACTTCTTGACTCGCAAGCACATGGGAAGCGTGGGGAACTAAAGAGTGAGTCTGGAACTAGCCACCGTGTAATGGAGTGAGAAGTGAGTGGGGGTGTAATTAGTGATTGTGCAAATGTAATGGTGGTATTACATAGAGATGCTGTGAGAAATACAGAAGCACAACAGTGGCGTTGAACTTGTAGTGTACCATAGAGACTTAACACATATGAACAACCTTGACTTGACTCAGGTTTTTGAAGAAGATTGAGAGACTCTAAACATCCACAGGGAATTCAAAATTTGGAAGGAAGCTTGTTTTAGATCAGTTGTTATTTTAACCAAATGTTTGAGGGAAATGTATGTATACATTACGCAAATAACAGCACTTATGAACTGTGATGGTGACATGGTTTCTCATACAGAATCATTGTTTATTTATTTAGTGTAACTGCTGTAAGTGGTGTATTTCTTAGTCCACAGATTCCATGTAAATGAAAGCGAAAAAAAATTTTATTCCTAAATATTCAAGTCTTTATGACTGAATTCTAAACTGAAACTAATAATGAGAACTTTTAAAACTGCCTGATACAAGACACTGGGACGTTTCTGTGCTTTATGCCGTTGAGCTGTGTGAGGAAGGAGGTATAACATCACACATTCTTAATCACAGTATGAGCTGAAGGTGAGCAGTCAATTTCCACTTCAGCTCCTTTATCCTCGGTAACAGATCCTCTATTTCTCACTGGATAGCAGGCTGGGTGGGCCTGACTGTTTATGGTGAGGCAGCACATAGCATGACTGGGCTACTCTACCTCATGGGTTAAAATATAAAACTAAATTTCTTTGTCACGGTAATTCATTTACCTGATGTTCATCCTTAAGAACACAAACAGTGTTAAAGTTATTCTCAATCTCATACTTTAGTGATTTCACAGTCCCTTCACTGGTTCCACCCCCTCTTAGTTTCACCATGACTGTGAAGCCTTGTCCATATTTCTGCTTCAGATATTGGATGCCTCCCATACACATGAATTGACCACCCACCATGATCGCCAACCTGTTACACAGTGCCTCACACTCCTCCATGCTGCAACACAAAGCATCATACAGAAACCCACTGAAGAAAAAGTGTGACATATCAGATCAATCTTTGTGGAGGGGTGGGAATAAAGGAGGAGTTGCTCAGTCTGTGTCAGCTGTAGGTGACACAGCACCTACTACTTGTAACATTCTTCTTAGTATTTCATACTACCAAAACTTGTTTCAAACGTGAACCAAAGCTACAAAGTGATTTTTATATAGCTGACTTTTATTTATATTTTACTAAATATGACTGTGTGATTACTTCAAATGGCAAGCCTATAATATTAAAAAGTTCAACAGAAAGCCCATTTTCATGTCAGCAGTTTAAAAAAGTCACACATTACAAACTATGTTTTCCAACTGCAGCACAGAAATAATCAAGCAAGATGGGAAATGTGCCAGCACCAGTAAGGTGTTTAGTTGAGGAGCAAGGGGGAATGGCCCCCTTGTATAACATGATCCTGTAGACACAAAATGAATCCATCAAATTTACTGAAAATGATTAAAATTTAACATCAAAGGGATATCTGAAAATACAGGTGTTTAAATCTGAATCAAACCATTCTTCCTTTCTTTAAATATAGTTATTGAAGCTAGGGAGACAGTAACTTGATTTAGTTCTTGTCCCACCAGTTGAGACAGTCACAAGCTACAACTGACAGCTACCAGTGCCCATGTTTCTGCTGAAGTCAACCCGCAAATTCCACAGACTTACTTACTTACTTACTCCATGGTGCAGAGTCCTTCTTGAGAAGCCAACTGGTTTGCAGCTAGTCAAGAAATTCCCCACATTTCATGGAACCCAAAGGTTCATTACTGTACTCACAAGCGTCCGCCACCTGTCCCTATCCTGGGCCAACCCAATCCAGTCCACATACCCACATCCCACCTCCTGGAGATCCATCCTAATAT
>Ga0131853_10009731_pt1 | contig 17587 bp, 10 predicted proteins | sample TergutLab28metaG_FD_92764 | JGI IMG/M metagenome (GOLD analysis project Ga0131853, IMG submission 92764) | Labiotermes labralis P1 segment gut microbial communities from Petit-Saut dam, French Guiana - Lab288 P1 (version 2) (version 2) | ecosystem: Host-associated > Arthropoda: Insects >... | reverse complement strand
TTTTTTCAACAAGAAGTATTAATTCAAAAAAGGAAAACCCCCGCCCCGTCTACTTAACAAACCCCCCAAAAAAACTCCCCCCCCCCCCCCCCCCGTGACACACTATCGAAATATAACGACGAATTCTGGCTTTGCACTATATTGTAGTCTACTGACTGTTCAGCCTTATTTGTAACAGGGGCACGCGATGGCGCAGTTGTTTGAGGCACTGCGCTACAAGCCAGAAGGTCGCGGGTTCGATTCCCGATGATGTCTTTGGAATTGACATAATCTTTCCGGCCGCACTATAGCCCTGCGGTCGACTCAGCCTCTAACAGCAATGAGTACCCTACCAGGAATATTTCCTGAAGGGTAAAGGCGACCTGTGCGTAGGGCTGACAAACCTTACCACCTTCATGTGCCGACTGTCTTGAAATATGGCAACCTCGATCTCCTGGAAACCTCAGGGCCTGTCCAGGCCTGTATATGGAGCGCTTTCCTTTACAAATTTGAAATAACAGATCCCTAGGTGTTCGCAACAAGTGAACAAGACATACCAGCAAAGAACGCATCTGGGTTGTATTTGTGCTGTACTGGATAAAACCTTCTCTATCAGCTTGGAATAAAGACGTTGACTAAATACCCCGCCTCTGGAACAGAAACTATTATTTTCGGTCGGAACGGAAATTCCGCCGCAATCGCGATCAGTTCCAACGAAGGGTCTCAGTAGTTGTGACGCACTCCCGAGGTATGCAGCAGAACACAGAACGTCTTGTTCTTCACGAAGGGAGGAAGCTGTCCCTCGTCTGTGGTTGGTTACTCGTTGCAGGATGCAGGCGGCGGCGACAAAGACTGAATTACGAACGTTCCTCAAGGAACGTGGCACGATGTACATATGGGAAGTTTGTAATAAAATATGAACATCAGCGAGTGCGACGCATCTTCGGAGCAACGAACCGACTAACGGCAATGTCTCTGCACCCCGCACCCCTCCCTTCGGTTACTGATCATAAGCAGCACCTTTCAATGAAGAATCTTTGCAAGAAAGAACGAGTTATGAAAAGCAGGGCCGTAGTTAGGCTTGTTTGTGGGGGGTGGGGGGGGGTGCATGTTGTGCTGCCGCTCTGGGCTGCGGAGTCCAAAGGGCGGTAAAATGAATACATTAAAAAACTTCATCTTCTGCGTTTAAGAAATCTTAAATTATTGAGCCAAAAGGGAATTCAATAAGACTGCATTTTTTTTTTATTTCATTAACTTCTCTTAGTAGCGGCTACTGTGGTTATTCGCCCCGAGCATCACAAAGCCTCGCTACGCCACTTAGGAGCTGAATACGTAAAAATACGTGCCTGTTGCACAAATTCTCAGTCCTCTACACATCGTACTATTTATGTGTGTTGTTTCATTTTAATTTTGCAAACAACTCAGAATGTGACTACAGATTCCGTTTTATGGTTTTGTCAGATACGACCCCACAGACTCTCATCGTCGCCATGTTGTAAATGGTGACATACAAAGTACGTGCGTAATGTATCTAATACGATAGTAGTCCATCTCCATACCAAACTTCACGCGCCTAGCACAAACGTTTCATTACTCATGGCCATCAAACCTAAAACTAAGGACACTAGTCGCTCAACCGCCATACTGGCACTCCACATTCGAAACTTCAACTTAAAAAACTTGCATTTTGCCCAAAATATACTACCACATCCCAAGTACGCGAGTCCGGCATGCTGTTGTTACTGATTACAGGAAAATGAAACGTTCGTGGTTCGGGTGTCCTTCAATAGCATTGTGTTCATACAAAGTTTCATAAAATTAATCGACTTGTTTAAGAGTTCTTAAAATGGAACAGTGATCTCACAAACCCAATTTTCCTTTTTTACTTGGAAAATAGGGGGCTAGTAGAATAGGTGATTTCTGACTGGTATAAAAACATCTGTAATATGATTGGCTACCCAATAGCATATTGGCCTCTGCAATAAATGAAAACGCATGGCCAGTGCGGTATACAAAACAGCTGAGGGCAAACTGCGGAAAAATATATATTCCAGCTGGACTACACTTCCAAGCTTTTGTTACGCCTGTTGTCGTTGTGAAGAAATATTTACAAAATGCAATCACGTGTAACAAAACAGCACATATTCCAGTGCGCAGTGAGAGACAAGCAGTTGAGGATTTCTGGAATCAGCTGCACGACTCTTTGCTTCTCATTAAGGACACCGCTCCACCTCAGATAAATCTTTTTGAAGCTTTCGTCCTTAAAGAATATTCAACATATTATGGTCTATACTGTACCAATAGCCCTTCGAGTTCGGAATACAACATGAGGGAAGAAAAAGAACAAAAACCACCACTAACACTCATTTCTCTCTGGCTGTCACACAAGTCAACCCCTACTCTTCACCCTTAGCTTCCTGCACCCTCTTAACACATGACGCGACTCGACATGATTCATGTGGGGGAGGAGGCCGTTGCAGACATTCAGGTTCAGAGTTCGAGACTAGGGTAAGCATATGGTCACCAGACTCGGAAGTAATATGGAAAGGTTTTGCGAATAGCAGACTGGGTCGCAATGACGACACGTTAACAAAGTAACAGCTTCTAGTACAGCCTTTAGTTAAACAAACACAAATCATTTCAAAGGTGTAACGTTCTCCTTGCGCAGACGATCGGACGGTACACAAACTTCTTCCTTTTAAAGGTTCTGAAGGTTCCTTATTGTTCTCAAAACATTACCAACGGCACAGAACCTGCACCACCTCAAAGATGTTCAGACCTTTGAAGCCGACTTATTCAATACTCGTTCTTATTCAATTCCACGCACGCAGTCCCCCGTCGCATCCTCCCACTGAGATCTTGTAATGGAAATTATACACACATTCTTCCCGCAACACATGTTACATTCCACAGCCGTTATCACTGTACTTAACACATGACAGTAGAAGCACAATTCGCATGTCCGCTCCAACGCAATGTTCTCCACGTCGCGTTACTTCCGTTCGTATTTATTAAGTTCAGAATCCTCCACGGCGTTTCTCCCCCTTCCCTCGCACAACTCGGTCGGTATAGTGAATAAGCTATGCGAAGAACGCCGAAGTCATCATATTTTGACAACAGGCAATGGCAGATTTTTTTTTATCTCCGAAGGATCCAGACTGGCCGTGGAGCCTTTCCTACCTCACAGTGCTGGACGGCCTTTCCGAGGGTAAAGTTGTCGAGGCGTGAAGCTGACCACTCGTCTGCATCTACTGTCAAGATTAAGAACATATGCAAGTAGCCTTCAATCCCTTCATGGGGCGGCGTTTAATTATGCACAGCGACGGCGATGACTGTGTCTTTAACCTCCCTCAGAGTCTAAGGGAAGAAATCTGATGGCATTGTGAAGATCTTGAATTCTGCAAATTCCCATTCTGAATCACACACAGTACTGCATTACTTAAAATACACGTAACTATAATTTTACTAGTTGTACATGCGCACAAACGATGATCTCTCATCATAAGGGAGAAACACACGATATTATTAAAGATGCATGGGAACAAGATGCCTAGATAAAATATTTAGACCTATGAGAGGAGAAGCAGGCCAACAAAAGAGCGGAAAATATTATGAAGTTTATGCTAATCAGTCATCGTTAGGGTAATAAAACGAGAGATGAGATGGAAGACGCATGCATTACGCACAGAATAGATGATAAATTAATAAACATATTTAGCTAAAAACCTGTATGGATTTTATCACATGCGGACTGAATTAATCCGGCTTAGGACAGGGATCAGAGGTCGGCTCCTGTGAAAACGTTAATGGACCGTCGGGTTCCCTGCAAAGTGGCAAGAGGTTATCAAAAGGATAATCTGCTCCATGAAGTTACTGTACACGTATTGGATTCCCTGAAAGAACGTCACGAACATTCCTACTACCTTCCAAAACAGAAGCCTCACATTTTGCAGTTTTTCCTCAGTCCTTTCAGGTAAATACTGAGGGAGTTCTTTAAAATACGCCACAACTCATTCTTTCCACATCCTTTTCAATCCGTAATTCATAATAATATTCATATTATACACTGCATAAACAATGCGTGTGAGAAAAACTCATTATATGCACGCACAAAGCAAACCTCAGTCTTCAACAGAATTCCCACTGTCGTACTGGAGCGATCTGTTAATTTAAAACAAAGGCACTAAAGCATCACATCGACTGCACAGGGCATGCCCTCTCGACCCATTTGCTTCTTTGGTTTTTTATTAAAAAGAGCTGAATGTGTACGGAGCAGCTGTACACTGTGCAGACCCCAAGTTCCACTCCCTATCATTGCTACATAAATACACCCACGTTAATCGCCCTCTCCCAGACACAGTCAAACGCACTATGCGTGCAACGTTCCATTACGAATAGCTGGGGGAAACGTCCGAGCATCAAGCAGCTTGGCTGACAGACTAATCAAAAGGAGCAAGATCGACACACACAGGGTCCTAACTTCACGCTCTTCTGACACACACAAATATGTCAGATAACAAACATGTCGGGTGTGAAGGAAAATACCTCACATTTGACATCACTTTCATACATCTTTACGTTCTGAGTGTTTTGACTGTCTACTCAAATCAACGTTATCACCTTCAGTGTACGCAGCCTTAATGAAAGTTCATAGTCCCTACACTTGTCCAGGTAGTCCCCGGTTTTAGGCAAGTAAATGTCAACTGCCTTGCACACAAAGATATGCCACTAAAACTATCCAATCAGTCGGAACCAGTCCACGCACACCATAAACTATCAAGATACATTTTCATACATTCCTCTCTCAATGCTTATGTCTAGTAGGTGGTCACATCCGGCGTCATGCGGTTAAAACTTTCTGTACGTTTTTCATGGTTTCCATGCACCCATGTCCCTCCAGTTTCAACATCCTTGATAACCTGGACCACACACAAATCACCTACTTCGGTGACATTCACAAACTGTCACCGTTCCGATACGATAACCACGAGATAGTAACTTGAAAGAGACTGGAATACGCCTTACACTTGGAAGAAAGGAGGCCTGTGACTAACAGGACGCAGTTGAAATAACATTAGAAGAGACGAGAACTAGAGACGACCGACTGCTTAATGTTTAAAGAATAGCCCACACATCTCTTGTCGATTTCGTTTGCATTTGCGGAGTAAAAGGTTCTCGGAAAATGGTCTTTTTCATTGTCCAACAGACTGTTTATAACGTCATTAAGGTGGATCTCACGATAAGTGGGGTGTTGGGAACCGTTTGAGCATCGCGTCCGACGAGGGACATGGTAATTAGCGGCGCTGAGACTGCGGGATCTGTCACTATGACAGATAAGTAAGCGGTTAGATGCTTGGTTAGGTAGGTATATTTTATTTACAAGCCTTAAAACCATAAGCGAACGTACGAACGTACTACTGCAGTCTGGGTGGGCAGTGTGACGGGAATAATTGGTTGGTGCACAGCACAGAAACTTTTGCAGTGTTGTTACATTGTGTTCTCCAACGTCGGGAAAAAAGAAAGAAAAGAAAGGAATCTGGATAATTTTAAAACGAAGCGCTATAAACAATATGAACTTCGAAAAACTTAAGAAAGCAGGATATAAAACTACATACCGACTCATTACGTAGGCCCCATATCATTACCGCAATCGGACACGCGATTTTGAGAATCAGATTACAGCGCACATATTTTGGGCCATATTCGTCTCTAATGTACGGTTCACACTAAACTGCCCTTCTATTCCGCTGCATTTCCACACAGTCCCTGATACAAAGTGCTTTTCTACTCCCTCTTCAAAGAAATCGGTGTTCTCTGCTATTCGCCATGGTCATTTCACAGATACTTCAGTCCAGCGATCATCTTTCAATCTGCAGCCGCCAAGATTTACCTCAACGCTGTAAAGATGACAATCGCTCGGACACGAATTCCCATACAGCTTATTTTTGAAGAGTACAATACACAACAAGGACACACATACAGACAAGCAATGGATAATTAAAAGTACGTTTAAACCTTGGCGTGAAATAAACTGTAGGAGAGAATGCGGACAGAAGGAAAACAAAGAACACCTCTAAAAGAAATATCTTTCCTGTCCAGACTGCAATACAAATATGTTTAACGATGTAATTAAAATTTTCTGCCGCATTGTTGCGGACTTCATAGCATGCAGAAAAACCTTAGGAAGAAATCAAACCTTTTTACAGTGTTTGCAGTGTTTACAGACAGGCCTAAGGCAGTGCATTCCCAGCCCTCAGAGCAGTAAATTTAAAGTCACTGGAACTGTGATCAATCATAATTTTCACCTGTGTTGTAAATAACCAGAGGAACTAGCAAAAGGATACAGATACATGAGTAACTTCACGCGTTTCTCAAAATGTCATGATGAAACAAATTGACAAAGATGAGATGGACGCACCTGGTAGTTCACATGGGGCATGCAGGAAATTAATATCAAAATTCTGATGGAAAACCTGTGGGGAGGGGGGCCACTTTGCCGATCTAGGCGAAGAGAGGAAGACAGTAGGCTACTAAACAAATATTTAAAGAAACGTAATACGAGGGTTGGGACAGGAGGTACCTAGGAGTGGTCTGCCAGTGAACATCTTAATGAGCCTTCGGGTTACACGATAGTTGGGGAATTTACTGACCAGCTGAATGTCTGTCAGCTATTCAAGAGCTACGGTACAGTAGTTGCAGAGTTAAGGTTATGATATATAAGAGCTGAAACAAAAGCCTCTAAGTACGGACATTACGCAATGGAGTTTTTGCGCAGCGTTCCTCTAGTCTCTGTACCTCCGTGCATGAGGCAAGGATGTTCCTTTCGGCACGCTGGATCGCCATTGGAACTGACAGACTACAATAAGCAACGGATATGGATATAATTTACAATCTTGCTTGTAAAATAGAGATGTCACTAATGTATGTGAGGGAGTGGACACATAGCTCAAATCATTCTTAAACTCGGCGTTGGATGGTGGTAATGAATTTCACGCCCCGCCCGCTTTACCGCCTCCGGAAACAGTTCCCGGTATCCGCTCAAGAGGAGGCTGCTGCCACCTTCATAAAATACTTTTACTCGTGCTTCGCATTTGTACGCAAGAAACACGGCAAACTTCAAACCTTACACCCCGGTCTATCATCCACCTTCACTTCAGCTACGAGTCATCTTTTCAATTTTCTTGTTACAGTAACAGTCCGGTCTTATGTACCTATTTATAAAATTACGTAACTACCACAGGTATTTGAAATTTCAGGCTAATTCAGGCTTATTAGCCTGAAATTTCAAATACCTGGCCTCGTAGCAGTCTTGCTCGTGCACCGTCACATACCCGAACAGAACCCAAATCCTTACACTTGGCATCCACAGCGTTTAATCAACTAAACACCCTTCCCCCTCCTATAATAAAAGTCAACAAGATGCACTGTTTCTCAACTTTATTTTGGTAAGAACTCTACATGTTTCGGACAGACTTACTGCCCATCATCAGGAGTCTCAATACAGTATTCACAGCAACTGGTATTTGCCATACTAGTTACGCTGACTGTCTGCTAGCTAGTTCCATCCCGATCTCACTAGCAGACAGTCAACATAACTAGTATGACATATACCAATTGCTGTGAATACTGTATTAAGGCTCTTGATGATGGGCAATAAGTCTGTCCGAAACATGTAGAGTTCTTTACCAAAATAAAATTGAGAAATAGTGCACCTTTTGGCTTTTTATTATACGAATATATCACGATGCACGGTCCTCTGAATGCCAATCCTTCCCCCTCGTGTCAAACCAATATCTGCCGTGTTGCATCTCACACAGCATAACGTGAAGCGTACTGAAGTGCAGTCAAGAGTCTCAGACTAGGTCAACTGTATACAGACATAACACATTTAAATCCTTGTGTCTTGTTCGTCATGCCGCGAGCAGTCCGAACCAATACAAAGATCACCAGATTCATGCTGTTAGGGGAGTAATCTGTATTTGTGAGAATACGAAACGAATAAATACAGTGCGTGGGCAAATGCGACGCTTCTGGTGTTGCAGCATACGGTTCATACAGTTACCACTGTGCTTTAAGAGGTCAATCGGCCCGCATACAGATTATTTCTACACACCCTCTGCCTAAGCATCAGACCTTTAATCAGACCCATGTTACGAGCAAGATGTCTCGATCACAAATACCGGTCACCCTTGACCTCAATATCGTCCACGTTTATTTCAATGTCAAGTTCTATACTGATTCTTCCTTTCCTTTACCAATCCACAATTTTTTCTCAATCATTAAGACATACTGGCTACATGCATACTCAGAGTATAAAATATTAAGGAGTATGGATATGTGGAAAGTGCGTTTACTGCCACTCCATGCCTCACGTACATTACAAGGATGTCTCGCTGGGTTCAGCCATCAGACACACACGCGAAGCTCTTCCCCGTACCCATGTGCCTTAAGGCCACACAGCAGGTTATTTCACGGCGATTTGCAGACAGCCTCAAGAAATATTGTTACTGGTTAGGATACAAAAGAAACGTTTGATAGTCATCAATTATTCGTACGAACCCAACACATCTAACAGGTATATCAGCAGGCATAACACTGCGTCACACATAACTACCCTGCACACTTGTCATTACTGCAGCTTTAAATCTTTCATACACCACTTATATCCGAACAGAAAGCTAAGTAAACTCTACGTGAATTATGATGAACTAAAAATATCGGATTATCAAAATATTACGTTAGCAAAGCACGACCGAAAGCTATTGCTGAACTGTACTGATGGGCAGCAGCCAGTATCGAGCGAACTACATTAATCATCAGTCCTTCTCGATGTCTGAACACGGAAAAACAATGTAATTATAACCTATGAAGTGAAGTTCGTCAGAAGTCGGTAGCCTGGACAGAATGGAACAAACCGGCAACATCCAACTGCTGGCTGGATGCATTCAGTGTTTATACACACCACTGACACATTCTGCGTGGAGCTGCTGCACGGCACTAACTACAGTACATCACTCTGCGGTTAATCCTAGAAATAAACACAAGTCGCGTATGTCTGTCCATCCTAATCAGCAGCATGCTTTGGGAGGTATTCTGAACAATGAATACGGTACACTACTGTTCGCATACAAGCGTACAGATAACTACCCAGCAAATGCGCCATATGAAGTACTGAAACCACTTCAACACCACCCCCCCCCCTCCACAATGGAAATAAATAAACGCAGGTCTGTTTACAACTTTTTGTAAATTCGACACCGAGGTGCGGGTGACGTCACGGAGTGAGAGACTGACAGCTGTTACATGTGTGTATATGCTAAACTAAAAACATACACCACCCACCTGCGTATAACTAAAAACATGCACCATCCACATAGTAAACTAAAAACATACACCACCCACCTGTGTATAAAAGGTAAATGTAAAGTTCACCCTACAACCTGCCACGAAGGCCCAGTGAGGGAGACGAGGTACAGCTCTACTCTTTCTTTAACCTCGGCATAAGATGCGGGTGTGTTGTCAACTCCATGCCCCGGCCGCTTTACCCCCGGGAAGGACCGGGTACCCTATGTATAGAAGGCTAAGTAGACCCCAGGGCCGGTCTGGACGGGTGCAGAAAATCTCGCCTCCACCGGGATTCGATCCCCAGACCATCCTGACCGTAGCGAGTCGCCGGCCCAACCCACCTGTGTATACCGTAAACTACAAAAGCACACCACGTACATGACGCTCTCCTGTCACTTCACTGTAGTTCTCAAACCGTCCAACTCACCGCCACCTATATCGCCGGCACTGCCTATTCATCCACAATCTGTAATCACGTCACGAACAGCACCAAGGAGTACTGGACGTTATGCTGCTCAATTCTTGTACGCGTTCACAGACGAAGCCAATCAATCCTCTTCATCCATGGCGTAAGTGATTTTTTCGCAGATGTATTCATACACTCTCCGGCTTATTTGACAGACAGGCTTGAATTTGTTTATATTACTTCGCACGATGTTTATTTTAATGTCTACACTCAGTACACTTCCCTCTTTATCAAGCCAGATCCTCATGTCACGTTTTGGTATACTGCAGGTACAAAGTTTATTTTAACGATACCTGCTGACAGGGTGCACAGTTAAATACTACAACCGAGTTCTGCCTTCAGTTAAAAACCAGCTTCACCCACGCCTAATTTTCGTAAATATGTGGGCTCATCTGACGACGAAGGGACCTCAAAATTCATCCCAGTGTACGCTGGCTGATCAGAGGGCCGTCACAGACTCCAGCAAGCCGCTGTTAATGCCAGTGTATGTGGTTTTGCAGACACAATACCGATCAGCTGACAGGGAAGAAGCACAAGGAAAACCGGTTCAGGTTATATACAAAAGGCATTAACTCCATCATGTTACGTCACAAATACGATGACACCTTACAGCGGTAAGGTTAATGTAAGCTGTCAACAGTGCCAAAATTAATGGAATCCACCTTACATATGTTACGTCACGACACTACGGTATTTAGCGGTACCAAGAGTAATGGAATCTGTTAGAAGGCTGCATAAAATTCCATGGCCGTTTATAGAATTCGCGACCACCATAAGAGATACAGATCTCCCTAGAACAGCCCATGAAGGCCCAGAAGGGGAAGCTAGATGGGGGGGGGGTCAATCCCACGCCCCGCCCCCTTTATCTCCGAGGAAGAGACCCGGTGCCCATTGAACAGGATGTTGAGTGAAGCCCAGGGCCGGTCTGGACGGGTGCTGAACACCTTGCCCCCACAAGGATTCGATCCCTGGAACGTCCAGCACGTAGTGAGCCGCGAGTACGAATAACTACTCTCCGGCCTCTCTCCGCGGAGGCCAAGGTTCATTTACAGACCAGTCCACGTAGGATTTGTGGTGGACAACGTGGTAATTGGACAGGGTTTTATCTGTGTACTTCGGTTTTTCCCTGTCAGTATCATTTGACTAACGCTGCAAACTCGTGCACCTATGACCGACACCACGTAATCTCAGTAATTCATAGCATCGTTAAACACTTTTTAAACAGGAGGGGGTAGCCTGGGCTGGGTCTACCCTCCTACAAACCAACGTACAATTCCACGTTACATTTTTCCATGAACACCAGCCACCTCTGATCTTAGTATCCGAATGTTTAAAGGTCACTTAGGCATTCCTGTCTGTTCTTTACTAATGTCAGTTAATTTTGTTTTCGAGAAGGGCTTGTTTTGGTTGTCAAGAAAGGCCTCTTTACATTCCTCATATCCCTGTTACCATTCTTAATCGACAAACTTATCGTCTATACTGTCATCTCTCTCCTTCTCTTCCTCCTTCCCGCTTCATTAATTTCACTCAGCCAGGTACAGCTTCCGAATGATATTCAGTACGTACCCACTTCGAATCTCGACTGGGAACCGTCTATCCTGACTGACATACCCGTGGTTTCCTCCAGTCCCTCTAACCAAATGCCAGTCTACATCCAGTCCGACCACAACGGCTTACGGCCACGTCTTTCCTGTTCACTTCTCATCATTCAACGTTTTGACGCCTTACAGTTCGAATTTCTGACAGGGTGGTCAAATAAAATACGACAGTAATAATAATAATACTGAAACACTAAGTGCTGCGCCGACAAACGTCAGGTTCTTGCGGTAAGCAGCCCTCTTAAACTGCAAGTAACTAAATAGCTTATAACACATTCACCGTCGTCAGTTCCTGACCTGGCCTTCCCACGTCTATGGCCCTTCTTGAGCAGCTAATACTCCCCCAGCTAATCGGTAAGTTCCCCCCCCCCCCCTTTGGTAACTCGGCCGTTCATTACCTTGTTCACATGTGCCTTCCATCTGATCCTGAGTCACACAAATCCAGTCCAAATACTCCCACTCCATTTCCATAAAACCTTTTTTAATATAACCATCTGACGTACTCTTTCGACTCTTAAGTGATCTCTTCCTTTCAGGTTTTCAAAGTAACCTCGTAACCATACATTTGTGGTGTTTTCATTAACTGTACATAACCTGACGCGACAGACATTTCTTCAAACACCGTTAAGTCCTACCGAAACACAAACTACTACTGCGTTAATAAACAGTCCTCTCAAACAGTTACAACTTTCAGCGTGACGAAATATGACCAACAGCAGACAGATTATACAATCAACACGCAAGTGCTGCTCACTCCCAGTTGAACGCTCATACGGCACAGTTTTCAGATTCCAGTTATGCGTTTCGCTCGCAGGAATGGTCTTTACAGGTCGACCTGCGTTGACCCCTGTTCACCTCACGTACGGCGTCTGGTGAACACAGTATGCCTCTTATGTTTCGATTGCAGTATGTTCCAAACCTGAGTTCGGCAATTAACAATTCTAGGTTCGTTACACGTTTGTTGCAACATTTCAGGCATAATAATGAGTATTAAAAATACAATTCGAATTCAGATCTTGTTACCATCAATCTAGGGTTCCTCTAGGCGGAAAGATGAGAAAGAGCTCCAGATTCAAACCCTGTTCAGTCCCCGCGACACCTAGTACTGCTTTACAAATCGAACGTTTGACGATGATAGAAGCACTGGCGGGCGTTGTAACTGTCTGTATGTCCAAGTGTTGCAACGTGCGGGCCGCACAAGCTGATACTTTCCGACATCACAGCAGGCCGCACAGTGTTGGCCAGGCACGCTCTAGGTGCCACACTTTTCACCCCAAGCATACCATGCAGACTTGCGACATAGCCTATTTGCGACATTCGCTGTTTCAGCGTCTTCTGCACACTCCCAAGCTTATCAGCCAATGCCAGTGCATTTTATGTGAAATGGAAGGCAAACTATGTTGTTCTCTTTTTTTTTTAAAAAAGAGAAGCCACTTGATACTGCACCGGCCTCAAAATCCTCTTCGAGGAGTCCCATTATTCTCCTACTCTTCGCCATGCACTTTTAAGCTATATTAAATCTTGCCATCTTCTTCTAGGCGTAGCAAGAATTCAGACGATATCAGCTGTTACCACTTTTATTTGTAACGTTCTTACGTATGATGAAGTGAGTCGTGTTTTAATTCTGGGGGTTCGAATCCCCGACCATATTGTCGGGAAAGTTTAGATGTGATCGTAACGCCTCCCCCAAATTTGGTTCGGCAAAAAGCAACATTTGTTTATTTAATTTTCGTTCTTCGAAGTCCATTACACATTCCGGCAGTGAAAGCACCTTCATCGTCACCAAAACAACATGTTGGAAGCTAATCAGCGCACGAAAAAACGTCACACGATTTAACCATTGACGGACCAAAAATAAACGACTGCATTATTGGATTAATCATGTTACAACGTTAAAATCATCTCCACAGGCGAAAAGGGGTTCGAAAATAAGTAATAACACGCAGTCAGTAAGACCTGGGAAGCGGCCGGTCGTGGTCTATCACATACTTGTCCTAGCATTCGCCTGCAAACTGAGGATAATTACGGTAAAGGGAAAAATTAATCTCTTGATACCTGGTAATCTAGCTCAGATCCGAACCTGGCAGCTCCCGAATACAAGTATGCTACATCAACCTGCGGCATGTAACGACAGATTATGGGTAGTTTGTGTGCAACAACTGTCATTCCTCCACGGTAACCTAACGGCGGAAATAAAATGCTCCCAATGCAGCTGTATCGGAGTCCACAGAAGAACTCACCTACATAATATTTATAAATTCGCTCACAATACTAAATAAAACAAACTTCCGTAAATAATGTTTATAAATGAGATCCCTACCTCAAACAAAATAAATTGCTCCCTACCTCGAGCAGAAACAAACATTCTCTCCTGAATACAACAAAACAACCAAAACAACCGCCGTTTATACTGTCGATCAAATAAAAACTTCATAATCATTCAACGGTCAACAAACCGCGTCATCATCAATCACCATAGTGGGATCTGACAGGAACGTGCTTCGTTTCCCTACTTATATTAGGAGTGTTCACAATGCTACATGCACCAGTATCTCCACAGACTTAACGGCTGAATGTAACCTTACCTTTTGCAGCCAACTGACACACTAACAAGGACGTAACAAAAATCGTCTTGACTGAAACGCGTGCCATTCTCACGCCTGCAGATAAAACCGTTTTCACCCCACACACACGTGCGCGCAGAACCACCAATTCTTTCACCACTGTTTAACACTCCGATATCTCCAGCACGTGAATTGTAGACAGCTGGCTACACGAGGCAGCTATGTAAGTTACTAAACCGTCACGTCGCTACTAGTACGCACACCCCAGACTGCATACAGCGCACAGAACTGAGTCGTTTTCTTTTCGGGCTAGCAAATCGCGCATCCATCTCGCGCAGATACGTTACGTCACTCGTGCTCCGTCTACCCCTGTAAATGCATCGGTCCCTTAAAACTAATCTGAATTAATGTATTACAGCACGCAATGTAACCACTTCGATGCTATTTTAACTCGTCAAAAGCAGCCTCGGTCGCAGCAATTCATGTGGCAATACAATCCGACACCACACGTGCAGCACCAGTTCGATTCCATCACAAATATTCCTAGTAAAAACCTTTCACTTTCAGTGACTTACTCCAGAATTGACCAAATGATATTAAAAACCCGAAGCCACTGCGTCAGAAGCAAAAGGGGCATAATAAAAGTTCCATTACAGGAGATAATACTAGAATTCTGGCCTTCTGGGATGTCACGTGTAGCTCAGTAAATGGTGACCCACGTTTCGAACGAATGAATCCCCTGGATCTAAGCCGTTCCAACTTCACGACTCGCAAGAAAATAGCGGTTTTGTTTGAAAATGAAAAGGATGGTTATTCTTGATCGGTTTGTCTCCTAAACTCGGAATTCAGTAAATGACGTAATCCGTGACAGTGTGCTGAAAGCCACAACTGTCACCTTTAATCGGAAGAGATGGAAGGAAACAATGAGAAAATAAATGAAGAAAGCGAGGAACAGACCGAAACGGAATCAAACATGAAATGACAAAGTAAGTAAATTAGAAAGAATGAAACAGGAAGCTAGATAAACAGAAAGGAAGCCAGCATGCGGCGATGTATGAAAAAAACAAAAGAGACGTTCCACAGGTAAAGCAAAGAGGTAAAGACAAAACAACGGACTGAAGAAAGAGGGACAAAAGGAATCAAGGATGAGATAATGGAAGTAAAGCAGCGAGAAAGGAATAAATAGGGAGACCAAGACTGGATAGATGAAAATATGAATGGATGGAAGGAAGGCAGCAAGACAGGAATGACAGAAAGACAAAATAAAGGAAAGAACAAACATGCAAATCCAGCATTTCATTTACAGGTCCGATTTAGCCGACCGGATCACTAACTGTAAATTGCCCGCCATTCAACTACGCTCGGATTCGAACTGACGTCACCCCCTGTTTTGTTGCAGCGCCTGCGTGAATCACCAACGCTATGATCGTTACCCAGAATAAAAGGGGATGTGTGCGGACAGCATGGGACAGTACTGACACAAACAAAGTACAATGTCAGTTTCGCAATATCTACATCTTCTTCGGACGGCACACAAAAGTTGCATTACAGACAGATGCGCTATTTCAAATAGCGTTATTACGCACCCTCCCCTTTTAAACACCTTTTAAAAGAAGTGCCTTGAAAGTGAAATTTGCCTAAAGCAGAAGACCATTTCGGAACATTTCTACGGCCCATAGTGTATAGTGTAAACCAACATCAAAATAACGTCTAATAAACAGACGCCTGGTGCAGAAAGCGACACGAATACAAACATCTAATGAGAAACTGTCTGCTTGAATAGATCGATTCCGGTAATTCTTTCCGTGCAGTGGGCCTATCTTTGTTATTTATCCGACGAGGCACATGCCAATTAAAAACTGGAAACAAATTCGACCGTCAGAGAATAAAAACAAAATAGGCCCTATAATTATATACATCACAGTGTGCGACATAATTATCCACAAGTAAGGCATGGGTCTGCGGAAGCTCGCTTGCTAGGAATGCGGGTTCGAATCCCATCCGAGGCATGGATGTCTGTCTCTCGTGAGTGTTGTGTGTTGTTACGTAGAGATCTCTGCGACGGGACCATTACTCGTGCAGAAGTGTCCTACCGAGAGGGAGAAAGTGTGTGTGTGTGTGTGTCATCGAGTGTAATCCAGTGCAACAAAGAACTTCACACCGAACATACACCACTCACAACCATAAATTTACATTAACGAAAACCCCTCCAACTTTATAGACCGTAACGACCAATGTGGTAATCAACATCATAGTCACGAGCTCCTGATGATAGGCATAGTAATGCCCGAAACATGTTCAGCCTATAAGAAGTACAATAAAATAAGTGACATCCAGTTGGTTTTTTTATTCTTCAATAACCCTATACACCTGCAATGAGTAGGTGGAAGATGTCGGACTAAGAGAGAAAGAAAGAAATAGAAAGAAAAAAAAGAAAGAAAAAAGAAAGACAGGACTGCTTTAAACAAAAAGCTATCTGAAACAAAAAAAATGTCAATTTACTATCTGATCCCATTGGCATTTCTTATAGTCAAGTTCTATGCACGCTACTGATGCAAACTTCCACAATACACCTATACGAAAGGCTCGATTGACTGCTTAACAGTCCTAGTTGCAGCACTATCCTCAGAAAGTGACAGTCGTTCAGCTGGTCAACAAGTTTACTTCCTTTACGAAACTCAGAACTTCAGTGAAAAACTCGTCCCCGAATCCCAGCATCAGCCACCGTTACAGCCTGCTTATTAATATCAATTTTAATACTGTCCATCCATCTTAGCCCTTCTGGACATCAAATGACTGGGTATGCGCTTTTGTTGAAAGCCGCTAGCCATGAATTTCAGGGAATTGAATAATGACTTTACATAAGCCTACGTTTGTCTTCGGAAGACGTAAAAACTACATCTTACTTGCAAGACAAATGCAGTAATCTGTCGAGTTTTCTACGTCATGCTTGTTTAGTGTACAGTAAACCCTCCTCGAACACGGTTGTCGACAATGCGCGTGAAAATGGATGCGACTTACTACGTTCTAAAAAAGAAAAATTCGATTGTGCGGCGTTTGTTGTTGTAACACACGAAAATGTCTCTAGTTTTCAAAAAGTAATGGCCGTTTCATTTTTACGTTTATATTTGTGTAACCAACCTGGTTGGTTTCTTATGTTTATTGGACCGTGCGTCATCTTGATAGTTGAACAACGACAGAAAACACTTGATGTCACTTCCTTTATTATTTCATTATTTAATGCTCAACATGTTTCGGATGTTAGTACATCCATCCTCAGGAGCTTGCGACTTATTTGTTGAGTTATTTCATGGGTTGTATTGCTTTGGTTCGATGTGTGTTGGTGTTACGGTGTGGTTCGGCTGGGGTGGTGTGGTATCCTTATGCAGGCTGAAGCACTAGTGCTGTGGTTCGGCTGGGGTGGTGTGGTATCCTTATGCAGGCTCAAGCACTAGTGCTGTGGTTCGGCTGGGGTGGCGTGGTATCCGTTTGCAGGCTGAAGCATTAGTGCTGTGGTTCGGCTGGGGTGGTGTGGTATCCTTATGCAGGCTGAAGCACTAGTGCTGTGGTTCGGCTGGGGTGGTGTGGTATCCTTGTGCAGGCTGAAGCACTAGTGCTGTGGTTCGGCTGGGGTG
>Ga0131853_10009730_pt1 | contig 17588 bp, 10 predicted proteins | sample TergutLab28metaG_FD_92764 | JGI IMG/M metagenome (GOLD analysis project Ga0131853, IMG submission 92764) | Labiotermes labralis P1 segment gut microbial communities from Petit-Saut dam, French Guiana - Lab288 P1 (version 2) (version 2) | ecosystem: Host-associated > Arthropoda: Insects >... | reverse complement strand
ATTCAAGACGACAGGCATGTGACTGTGGACACAATAGCCTGAACACTTGGATTAGGGGACAATGCAGTACAGGAGATGATTGAAAGCTTAGGCTATAGGAAAGTTTGTGCTCGTTGGGTCCCGTGCTTATTGACCAAAGACCACAAAGGTCAGCGAAAAGCCATCACCTCAGAACTGCTGCAGAGATATCGACATGAAGGCGATGATTTTTTGTTCTGTATTGTGACAGGTGATGAAAGCTGGTTTCACCATTTCAAGCCTGAAATGAAACGGCAGAGTATGGAATGGTGCCATTTGCATTCTCCATCAAAGAAGAAGGCAAAGACAGTGCCATCAGCTGCGAAGGTGATGAGCACAGTCTTCTGGGATGCAGAGGGGCTGATTTTGGCTGAATTCCTGGAACCTGGGCAAACCATCACTGCTGCCTGTTATGTCCAGACACTGCACAAGCTCCGTCGTGCATTGCGCGATAAGCGTCCGGGACGAAACATCATCATCCTGCATGACAACGCTTGCCCCCATGCCGCTCGCCTCACATCGGAAGCAATTGCAAAGATGGGGTGGGAAGTTCTTCCACACCCCTCCTATAGCCCTGATCTGGCACCCTCCAACTACCATATTTTCAGATTTGTGAAGGATCAGCTGCGCGGACAACATTATGAGACAACGGAGGCAATTCAGAAAGCAGTGCGTCAGTGTCTTCGGATGGCTGGAACAGAATTTTACAGAAGGGGAATTTTCAAACTCCCAGAACGCTGGGAGAAATGTGTACAAAGAAGTGGCGATTATATGGAAAAATAAAGAAAGGTCTGTAGATTAAGGTGGTGTATTTGGTTTGTCAATAATAAAGCATGTTACTTTACAAAAAAATGTTGCTCGTGACTTTCGGTACGACCCTCGTATTAATACTTGTCAACCCAGTCTTAAGTGCCATATTTATTGTAGCCAGATCCTCCTTCTTGGAAGAACCATACATTAATGGTACACTTAGCATTGATTTAACACCCGGAAACTAAAATTTCTGCTTTCTTTTATTCACAGTCCTTACTTGGAGCATATCATTTTATTGTGGTGTGCTGGAACACATGCAGCAAAAAGCTGACTCAGTACTAAATTTTTACTGCTTAGATTTGTTGCCAGTTTAGTAGTCAGATTCTCTGTCTTCTAGAGGAAACATTAAAGTGGGATTATACTAATCTGTAAGGACTTGATGGGCCATTTGTAGAATACACACTCATGAATTGAGAATGTTGTAGCATTTGGATGGTAGCGATACACGAGCAGACATTCTGGAACTTTGTAAAGTTTCCCGCCTTGATCTAAATGTTTGTAGAAGAATACCAGGTCTTCTGGAATTCCTTTCCCTTCCTCTGAAAAACCTCCAACCCTGCAAAAACCAGATGGGATGAAAGATATCAGCACATCAGATTCCATCTTTGAAACTTACAGGTTATATTTACAGGTTAGAACACCAAATTTATTATTTCGGTGACTAATCAGTCACTGGCTTCAACCTGGAGGTAATATGAAGAGAACCAGTGATTTCTTCTATAAGGAACAGGTAGGATGAATATTTCATGTCAATGTGGAAACCATCTGATCACACCACATATCTTTACACCTAATAATTTTTAAACAACTGATAGCTTTTTTGAAGCACTATGAACATTATGTCAATAGATAGAGGCTACTCCACCTTTTTACATTTTAATCTTATGGCCACCATATGAATGAATGAGGTGGAAAAGACACAGCCTACACATCAATATGGTCCTCAAATTAGACATGTTTATAGATAATCAAATGTTACATATATATATATATTTTTTTTTTGGACAACGTAAAAACATTACAGCTACAAGGAATCAGACTTTCTTCCCAGTTCAATGACTGTAAATAATGAGCCACTGCAGTTGGGCATGAGAATGTTTTTATTATAAATACACGTATACCTACAAAGGTAAAAAGTAAAGTTGTCCTTGTCCATGTCATGAATGCATAGAGGGGGAGCAGAGGTATAGCTCCACCCTTTCTTAACCTTGCCAGTAAATCATTGAGAATGGTCAGCTTCATACACTGACTGTTTCATCCCTGGAGAAAAAAACCCAGTATCCATTAAAGGGGAGGCTGGGTGGGCTGCAGAGCCAGCCTGGATGAAAAAAATCTCTTGCCCCTGCTGGAAACCAAACCCCAAATTTTCCAACCTGTAAACTAGTGATGGTACTGACTGTCAACTTCCACAAATGATGTACAAAATATTTTTATATGATAACATTTACAGACACTGTTGATGTGAAATGTTGAGATTATACCTGGCAAATTTTACACATAAATTTTTACTGATTGAAAATGAAGAATATGTAAACTGTATACTTACTGACCGTTCCTTCTAGGTTCACCACATTGACTGATACATTTGAAAGGCAGTAGACATCAGAAAGAAGTTCTTCCCAGAATCCCCCCCTAGATATAGAGTTGCAGGTCTTCAATTAATGAAATTAAAACCATTGAGTTCTGTGGTTAATGTTACAGACTACTTTGTAAGTAAGATTCTATTAGGTCTGTTCACCCACAACAACCAACCTGTCAAACACAGCCCTTCCACAAAACCAAGTTGGCATCACAAGTGTTGGTCCATGTGATGTATATAGTTGGTGATAAAGCTGCTGGTCATCCAGTGAGTTAGCCCATCGTGTGAAACGTACAGTGGAGTCAGCAGGCAAACGATGGAAACCACATCCCACGATCTACAGCATTTTGAAGCTCACAATGTAAGAGGCAGTTTAATGTTGCTGGAAGGAAATTTGTGCACATCCAAAAATTTTGGGACAATTTGTTTGAAAGAATTACAAGCCATGCCAGTTAACCTTCAAACAACCTGCATTCACATATGTGAAAACATCTAACAACACACCCCTAGAAATACATTTCATATATGTGGGCAACAAGGAAATTTTCTGCATTTTTAAACATGCCACATAATCTGTTTTATTTTCCACAAAATGAAATTTATTTCATTATTTTATCTTTTGTATGTTGGAATATGTTTTTCATAAACCTTGCTCTACAATTTAAATACCAGCCTGATTGTTTGAAGGCGAATCATATTAATTTCCTGTAAAGTAGTCTCCACCTGACTGCACCTGCTGAACCCCGTGACCACACCTCTTGTTCAAGCATTTCTGCTACTCTTCCTTAACAATGGTGTTCAGTTCCAGTGCATGAAAGAATGCTGTCACTTTTTGAAATCTCTTTACTTTTGATGCCCTTTTCACTTTGGGGAAAACAAAAATGTTACCTTGCACTAATTCTTTGAATGAATTTGGCATGGAACTAGTTAAATACAGTATTTGGTGAAGAATTTCCTTACAAGAAGTGCCATATGAATTCATATATCATCCATGAATCTTGACTTTCATTTTTCAAGCTATTTATATTGAATTCCACCTGTTTAATGTTTTGGGACATCCAAATAAATATATAAATCATTCTCAGTGTGAGTTTGTAATGAATATGTACAATTTGTTATGTATGTGGTGATGATGGATGTTTGGCTGGAACATACATCATGTTTTACAAAACTTTTGCCATATTTTAATCAAGCAGATTATTCAGATGCATAGTGCAGCTGAGATATTGTTTTCTAAATGCATATTTACGCTGTCTGAAGTTCTTGATCATCGTCCCAAGTTTCACACACATCTCTATAAGCACGTGTTATTTTACTCGTGTACAACAGAAAATAAGGATGGCAGTAGGAGAACCTCAGAAATAATAATTAATGTGTGATGCATAATCTTTATGTTACGTGTTGCTGACATACATTGAAACTAGTCCCAAAATTTTATGGTGGGCCCTCGTAAAGCATAAATGTAGCTGCAGGGTAACATACGTTCCTGAACAAGTACAAGGAGTTCCAAGTAGTATTCATAAACTCTATTTTCTTGTTGCACAGACTGCCCAGCAACTTGTTGGTTAATCATTACATATTTAGGCAATGTAAATGTACCAGTGAGGAAAAGCCTACTGACAACTTAGTATCATATAGCAAGCCTTGTCCTTATATGTGCCCTTACACTGCTTAACATCTGTCCTAACTGTAATCCCAAATGCATATATGGACAAAAGAGCTATAACTAAAATGTATAACCAGTTGCTTTACTCACTGCATTTGTGTTTTCCTTTGCTGCTTCATATTGACATAGGATTCGGTCTGGTAACATAATATCGTCCTGAAGGAGAAATATGAAAACTGAAACAGACATGCAACCATACTGTGCACTGCTACACTTCCAAATTCATCTCGCAGACCGATTTGGAGCATTCATATTACGTGAAGTTACTTGTAAATAAAGATAATTAAAACTGCAATTTATTTAAACCTTCGTTACTATAATTTAGTGGCCAGATTTTTTGTAAGAAACTTAAAGGGCTCCATTTCATGGTAGTGAGGAATAAGTAAGTGCCTGGTAATAAAATTCAAACATGAAAAGCCATTGACAAGAAACGCCCACCACTGGACACAATTATGAACCAGTTCAATCCAATTTATATCCTTACGGCCTACTGCCCAAAGATGCAGTTTAAATCCTTCTGTCTTGGTTTCAGTATTATTATTTCATTTCACTCATCCAAGACAACAACTGTCAAAAACCACTGAACAGCTGTACAAGCACGCCTGGAGAATGGTTTTCTTTTTTTTCTTTCTTTGTCCCCCCTCCTGGCCCCCATTTTGGCAGATTGTGGTCACTTAGTATGCAACATATTTATATGTTCCAACAGACCTTCACTGGACTGTGAGACTGAGAACTGAAAAAGGGTCAGTTCTTCACATCTAGGACATTACAGGTAGATGCCCTGTAGCAGGGTTTCTCAGACTGTGTTCCATGGGACAAATTCCAGTTTTGTAAAAATTGAATTGGAGTCATTGTAGTCAACTCTATAATCATTAGCGTTGATTTGTATGTGTGTAAAGAATACTCATTTATCAGCGACCGTTATCATCTTTACCCACTCAACTTTGCACACGTCACCCACCACCAAATGTACAATGCAACATCACAGGAGTTATGCAGTCCCCCTTACATGCAGTTTGGTGGGTTTTACATGCACCTTCCTTACATGCCCTACCATTTTGCTCATCCACAGTGTTCAGTGCTCCCTCTCCACTGTGTGAAGTGTTCATTCAATGCTTCTGTTATCATCATCATCTTTGGAACCATCAGATTATGACAGAGAAGAGAAATGCAAGTGAATTTTAGAGTGAAAACAAGTATATGAATAAGGATGTTGTGAAGATAAAGGCCTAGAAAATCCCAGTCTTCACAATCAAGTGTAGCTGTGTGGGACCGTCTCCATCTATGTGTGTGTGCGAGGTAAATAAAGAAAGGTGTTCTCAAGGAGTGCAACAACTACTAAATACTGCAGAACACATGAGGATACAGCTGTCCAATATGGTATGCAACTTCAATACCCTTCTACACATCAGTCACACACACACACATCATATTCAGTAAGTACAACCCCAACAAACTGTTGGATTGTCTCTGTTCACAGTAAATCATTTTGTGTTACAATTTAAAATTAGATGCTTCAGGAATTCTGTTTCATTCTAAGTGTTCTGTGATGGTCTTTTGCTTGCAAAGGGTTCCAAGGGAATGAAAAATTTGAGAATCCTGCCATATAATATGACATGAAACCAGTTCTGGGACACAGTCTTTAAGAACAGATCATGAGTGCACAAATCCTACAAACCGATTTAGGTGCGTTTGCAAAATTTCAACAAGCCAGTAGTAACTTCATCATGCCTGTCTGTCCGTCCACCCACCTGCATGGAACAACTCAGGATTTGCATGAAATTTTATACTTGAGTATATTTTGAAAATATGTTGAGAAAATTCAAGTCTCATTAAAATTTGACAAATAACTGGTACTTTACATGAAGGTCTATGTACATTTATGATATCTCACTCCGTTTTTCTAAGAATGAGTAAGTTCTAGACAAAACTTGAAGAGAAAATCAAAACACAAATTTTATGTTCAGTAACTTTCTTCAGAAAATTGTACCGTTTATGAGATGTGGGAAAATATGGTAGAGCTAGGCAGGCCACAGATGCCAATGTGGCACATGTGCATTGCATGCTGGATAAATAAGGCTAAAGACACACACTTAGAACACATATGTACATGGCCTGTCTTGTAACATCTTTATAAAAATTCAAGTAAACAATGAAGGCTTCTAAATGACCTACCTTTAAGTTCATTGGTTACACTGTTCTTGATGTCCTCAACATCATGCAATGATCCCTCTGTGACAGCAATTAACACTTTATAAAACTGGTAAAAGTTGGCTGACATGAGGTCAGGTGGAAAAGGTGGGTGGTTGATGTACAACATGCTGCAATTTGTCAGGAAATGTTTCAGTACTAAGGCAGAAGAAAACACTGCCTTACTGAATACAGCAGGCAAAAAACAAATATGGACCATACTTAAAAAAAGGCCACAAATATGGACCATATTAAAAAAAAAGGCCCTTGAAATTGCAACCTTTGGTAACTTTTCCAGCACCAGTGCGTAGACTGCACTGTTTGCTCTTTTTTCTTCAGAGACAAATTCTTTGTGGACCATGCCCTGTTTGTCAGTAAAAAATGATAAACATAATTTTGATCAATTATTGCAAGCAAAACATTTTGGCCCTCAGTAATGACTTTGTTCTCCAGTCCATACTCTCACATTTTGTTTCACTATTGAGAAAGTGTGGATTGATATGAAAGGCATGATTGAAGTCTCCACAAGTTCTACCTGTGCTCCTTTTGCTTGTTTCTGAGACTGTGTTAACAAATTTCATACTTTCTTATTCCTCACCATTTTCTCTTAAGTAATCTGACAGTTTGTCCTCTATCAATTTAAAGTCATATGACTGTCTGGCCACCAGTTCACAAATTTTTGTAACTGTTTTGGATTTCAAACAGGTCCTCAATTTCCTCTGTGAGTCTTTTAAACCATTCAGAGACATGCACACGAGATACAGCTTCATTTATATAAACAGTTTCAAGCATTTTTAATGTTCCTGTAGCTGTTGTCGTGAGTTTCAAGCAAGACTTTATGTCCACATGCTGCTCTCTGACAACAAAGAACAAATCACATGGTGCTGCTAAGATTAACTGAATTAGCTAGGACTTTCTGTTTACTGATTGCTGGCAGTCCTAATATGAACCAAGAAACTGGCTGCAATAGGTTTGTGGACCACACTGTACTTGCGTGATAGCATCAGGCTTGGAACTTTTTTTTAGTGGCATATGAGATGGACTTTAGGGTTCCAAAATCATCAACTCTACCATAAAGATTTGTTTATATAGTTAACTGTTTGTAAGACTTAACAAATTATTCATACAGCTTGTATTGGCTTGTGTTGCCATAAATGGCATTTGATGCTACTTAGTTGCTCACTGAACACAAGATATTATAGAGGACTGTGCAATCCCATCTAAACCATTAGGCCATATTATTTTAATTCCATTTCACCTTCCAACATATACTGGTATGCCTATTTGTAACTGTGACACTACTTGCAAGATTAGGACTAGTTTTTAGTAATCATAACAAGTCTTCAGATCATAAAGGCCTTGAATTCCTGGATGAATATTTTTGGGAAAATTGTGTGATGTTATTGAAAAATTTCAGGTTCAGGTTTGGCAAAAATATGCACTTCAGTGTTCAAGGTACATATTGGTTTAGAGCTCTGCTGCAGACTCATCATTAGGATTTCTGGTATATAGCAACTATATTAATAATTTTGCAAATTAATAATTCTTACCACGTCCTGGAAACAGAGAAAATCCCCTGTACACTGTTCAACTGAACGGTTCTTGGCATATCCCACTGTTACAAAAATAATTCATAAATTAATACAAGTGGAAATGTTTCCAGATACATTCTTTTTGGTCTTACATACCTCATTGGTATAGCAACTAAACTATAGGCTGGAAGGACCAGACTTCAAGTCTTGGTCAGAGAGAACTCATCTCCAAACATGTCCAGACCAGCTATGGGCCACACTCATCTTCCACTTCAGTGGGCACTGGGGTTCTTTTCTGGGCTAAAGTGGCCAGAGCATGATGACCACTCAGTTTGTCTAGTGCAAAGGTTCAGACTTGGTGCAGCTACACCTCTATTCCCCTTCTGTGCTTCCAGAGCACGTACTTTACCGTTTGCCATTGACCTTCATGTTTAATTATTGCTGACATAAATCTTGTAGCCAGACAGATATGTTCTTCATATCAATAAATGTGTAATCTCATTAATTTAAAATAAGTATATTTTGTAAACAGGCTAAAAACCATTACTTTATATGTAGTAAGAACAAAAACACATTCAGATAAGCACATACTTCCTTCAAAATTTTAATCCATTCTGTTGCATTCCAGAAAATTAATTGATGGATTAAACCATCACACCACAATGAATATGTAACGTGTCACCCAATATAGATTTTCATCTCTTAGATCATTCTCAGAGGACCATTCTGCTCTTTTTCTTATAAAGTTTACAATATGTAATTTTTTAGTTCATAAACTAAAATGTACATATAATGCAGACATTTGTGACAATTATATGCTTGCATGTTTAAATACAAGAATGCTATAAAAATTATGATTACACAGAATGTACATGCCACATATCATTATCATCATCATGTCAAAGTTCTATTAATATAAATGTACAGTTTAAATACCCTGATTATAGGCCAGAAAACATTGTCAGATATTTTACGTTAATCAGTAATAAACTGTCAGATGTATGGCAACAAGCAGCACACAAAACTTACAAAGCAAACAATTAACATAATTTGCTATATAAGAAGAGAGTACAATTTATTAAACAGGATGATAGAAAAACATTATAATCTGACTACTGTAAGAAAGGGCAGAGAAGGGTAAAATGGTGATAATTAATAATTTTAAGGTATGACATTCCTGCTGTGTTTTTAAAACACATAATAAAAAAATATAATCCATCAATGCACAACTTTAATTTAGCAATTATAGATTGCTACATTAGAGTTTTGCATTGATGGATTATATTCTTTTATGTAAAGCAATCCCATTGCAGGTCTGGACAGACCCTGAGGGTTCCAGGAGGTTGAGACTCCCAAATTTTAAGACAATTGGCATATGAAGGTGGTAAGGTTGTCAGCCCTATGCACTGGCTGCCTTTACTGCCCAGGAAATATTCCTGGTACTCATTTCTTTTAGAGGCTGAGTAAACCTCAGGGCCATAGTGCGACCAGGACTGTCAAAGAAAAATTCCAATGACACTATCAGGAATCAAACCCGTGACCTTCTGGCTTGTAGTGCTGTGCCTCCACCAATGCGCCACCGCATACCCCATATTCTTGTAAGTGATAATTAGTAATTGTAACTTTAGTCATTCAAATACAACACATAATACCCAAAAATAGATAAGACAGCAAGCAAAATTAAGCAATAGCATAATTAGTACCAACAGAAAGAGTACATATTGCATAAATCCTGTAGCCTCAAAGCTTATTTAATGAAATAAAACTTCAGACCTGTAGTGAATAATGTTAACACAGTGGCATACATAATAATTGAGTGATTCGAAAACAGTTAAGAGCTGTTATAAATTTTAGTAATGAATATGACACTGAAAACTCCATACAGCTGGATAAAGACCTTAGGAATGACTATCAGAACTTGAAAATAATATACCAATTTGGATGTAAAAGCTTTGGAAGTAAATACTGTATTAACTGTACCTGTTAATTCATCATTTTACTGAGAGACAAGAAAAGAGAAAAGCAGGCATGCAAGAAATGATAATGTTATTAAAAACTGTGTTAAATTTGTTCTCAGTGTAATAATGAACTTAAAGGAGTTGCAGTATGCATATCTGAAATCTCCGTGGAAAACTTAGAACAATATTTTACTTCTCGTTTTGCATCACTATTTCATTCAAACCATCTCTGGTGAATGGTAGGCAGCACAATGCTCACCACCATTTCAGTTTCCCATGAGCTGGGGTCCAAGCATTTTTGTTTAATGCAGTTAATATTAGGTTTGTATTCACCATGTAAGGAAGGCACTGGAAATGTTTCAATCAGCTGACATCTGTGTCCCACCTAAGAAGTCACCTTCATTGCAAGTAGACGTTTTGTAGATTAAGCAAGTGAATAGTGACAGCTGTCAGAAAATTATACCTGATATCATATCACAGTAATTTAATCCTTGTACATGACACTTTAAAATTGAATACCACAATAAAGCAATCGTTAGACGCAACCATTCACAAACAGTCACCTTAGAAATCTGGCACCCAGGATTTGTGTACCCACAAGTTATACATATCACCATAGTCAGGGCCAGCCCAAGACACGTGGACACCCCTTGAAACCTATATTCTTCCAACTTTTTGGCCTAGGACAGAGCTGGAAACCTTTTCAAGAGTGTGTGCCCAAATTGTAGATAATGAGATAATGTTTGGAGAAATTCACATGTGGAAACCTGATTTATTAGCCCCATATTCCTGATTATTCCAGTGACAACTTAGCACCACTGCCTCGTTTGCCCACCCCTTAGTCTAGCCATAATCATAGTACTGAACCCAGGAAGGTGGAACATTTTTTTTTTTTGTATAGACTAAAAACCATAAATAAATTTTTTAAAAGATTCTGAAAACATATAGAACTTATCTGTTACATCAGAAGGTGTTCTATGTAAAGAATTTAAGGCATATGAGAATAATTTATTCTTTTTATCATATATATATATAATGTCCTTTATAATCATCAATTTTATTGCATGGCTGAGTATTTTGACAGTCTTTATACATGACTACACTAAACATAAATTTTAACTGAACTTAAAAAAGTGCACAAATGTAAATGTTAATAGCTAGTATAAACATTAGAATATACCCAAAAAATAATCCAAGAGATTAAAACTTGCTAGGTAGACTGTTACAATTCTTTGTATTCTCATTATTAATTAAACACATTCTCACTTGTAAAAATAATCACATGTAATATGTTGACTATAGTTCGAGACTCTGAACATTACCTCCTCTTGGCTCTGGGGACTGGTTCCTGGAGGCTGTGAATCCAATACCTTTAGTATTCAGTTTATCCCTCCAGTCTTGCAACATCTCCCAAGTTTCATCAGTGCTGGCATCATCATACACAGATATTTCCAGTTTGATGTGTCCCACAGCTGTCTGTAGCTGTATTGATGCAAAGCACTCTTCAATCCATGCTTCTCCATTGTGGACGGGTATGATCACTGACTGGAAATGAAGACATATATTAGGGCTTGCTTATATACTTATGATTTAGGTGTTTCACATTGTGTGCATGTGTCTGCTTGTGTGTATGCATATATGTGCATCCTTTCATGTTGTGAAGCAGATGACCTAATTTTCATAAATCTGATATGAATGTCTTCCCATTGGTGTCCATCAAGTTCATTTGGTGGCAGCAACATCAGTGCCATTTAATTTAGGATCCTGAAATTATGTATGTAATAAAATTTCAAGAAATATGTACTTTTCTTAAAGTAAATATTTGTGTAGAATGTACGATAAGAACATGGCAATCTTCAGAACATTTTCTTTAGTTCACAGTTTGCTTGGGATATGTAGTATACCACTGAAAATGGGGTGACTGAGCATCTGCTGAATCAACACTAAATAGTCATTTTATTGATAGTGTAATTAAATGAACTACAAATAAATGCGAAATTCTTAAGAATACTAATTAATATACGGTGTAACATGCTCTTTATTTTAAGTGTGCCCTCATGATATCGACATTTAAAATAAGTGAACACTGCAAGAATTTTTGCCAAGCTGGAAGCAGCCAGAAAATGTTGTTAGCTCTGAAATGCCAGCCTCTGTGTCCCATATGGTCATGAGTGCATTTAAGGGTAGTTTGGAAGAGAAACCTCCATTGACATTAAAGGGTATGACAGTAACAAAAGTTTCAAGCTAGGCCAAAGTTAGATATGCCTCGGCATTAAAAATAATCTATCATGCTTTTTTTCACTTGGCTATGAGTTAAGGAACTATATTCTGGGGAAACTTGTTGCATAGTTCACCAATTTTTTCACCCAAAAAAATGTAATTAGAATTATGGAAGGATGTGGGAAAGAGTTTCATGTAGAAAATTATTTAAGAAATGAAAAATTTTGCCTTTGACATCACAATTTCTACTTTACTAATGTTTGTAGTTAAAAACAAAAACCTTTTCTGAACAAACATTGAGAACTGCAATATAGACACTAGACAAAGAAATAAACCATATATCAAAAGGAGGCTTATTACACGGGGATAAAAATCTTTAATAATTTACCCATGGAGATTCAGAATGTTGCAAGTAACCTAAAAAAAGTTTAAAATAGCTCTAAAACAATTTTTGTACTCATTAATTTTATACATTGGCAGAATATTTTATTCAGTCATGAATCATGTATTGTATTACAAAAATTCTTATTATATTGGTACTGGTTTTGAGGTTTTGTCTTATGGTACATTGCGTAAGTATTCAATGATCGTATACTATGATCTGATCTCATTTCCTTGTGTAAACTTGATGTCTTATGTATAGTATTTATAAAATTATCTGTATTTTATCGTCATGACTCGTTTTTACTGTGCCTGTTATTTTTATGACATGTTCTATATCCACTTTGTTCGATCTTTGGAATACTGAATGAATGAATGTGTATCCGAATTTCTGCGGAAGGGTCTCGTCATATGGCTCAAACATTAGTAACGTGTGGATTATTAGCATTTTAATACACTGTGATTTTAAAGTTGTTTTGTTACTTTTACTGTACAACAGACTGTTTTAGTACAGGTTAAGTAACAAACATGCGTTATTATGCAGTAATTAATAGAGACATTAACAGTGACGGTCATGTCATGTATACAATAAGCTGCACAGAATGACATACGACGTATAGGTTATGTTTGGCATAACTTTCAGGTTTCCCACATGCAGCACATTTTATATAACGCGCTTTTCCTGTTCTGTAAGGGCTAGGTGTTCATAAATTAGGAAATTAGAGTAATCACAATCTGTAAGAAATGCATTGCTGTTTTCTCCCTTCGTGACTGTAAATAGCTATGTAAAAAAACAAAACTGCGTGGAGGAAACGAAATATATCTTACTACAACTGGCTTCTCTTCCCTCACAAATTCCATGTTTTGCTTGTTCACTGTTGGCAGTACACTATGATCCGTGGGTGTAACGCTGCTTAGTTTGTATTCTTAATCTCATGGGCCGATAAGCTGGAATTTTGTGTTCGTTTTGCAAGTTGTCGACAGCCCGTATCAGAAAATTAACAGCCGAAACCAAACCATTCCATTAGACAGTTTTGTTAAAAGGTAAAGAGCCCAAACAAAGTTTTCCATTTACTGTCCTTAACAAATCCGCATATGATTGTCCTCAGAGACGGGGCTGTATGCTCACTATCAATGGTATATTTGTTTATTGTCACGTTGACGACGCTGCTTCAGTGTACATGAATGTGTCGCCTTATTCGAAGGTAGTGTTGTCAGTCACTGCAGTAATGTTAAAAACGTGCGTTTAGGGGAGCAAACATCAGAAAGCGTCACAACAACACTAGGCGCACATCGTATATCGTGTGAGTTTGCGGTATCCTATAACTTACTCGGGTTGATTGATTAAGGTTATACTTTTATGTCGCAGTGAGTCAGTTGGTACCGTTGAAGTTTGACGAAAAAACTGTGTGAAAATATTGTTCCGTCCAATGCTGATCGATATCTGAAAGGGCATTGGTTTGTTTAATGGTTCCCACGCTAAGCCCGCATGCCCTTGTAAGAGGAGTATTAAGATGAAAGTGAGTACTGAGCATTAGTAAAAAGATGCTTACGGGGAAAAGCGAAAGTACTGTAACAGCTCGACCTCCCTCCAATTTCCCTCACCGAAGTGCTGACATGGATTGACCTGGGATCGAACTTGAGCCTGTGCAGTGAGAGGCCGGTGACTTGTTGAACCATGGCAGGGTCAAAAATTAAAATTGAAAGTATTCTTCCGTCAAGTGCTATCCGATATCCAAAAGATAATTGCTTGGAAAGTTTGTAGGGTTTAACCACTTGACCTTCTGATAAGAGTAGTGAGGTATGGAGCATTAGTGTACTAACACTGACTGAAAAATCAAAGTCTGTCTCAGTTCCACTTTCTCCACAGCGATCTTCAGAGTGCCCTGGGATTGAACCCACACTTTTATGGTGCGAACAGCAACAAACCACTTAAGCCGTGGTGTACCCTAAGGACTAGGAGGGGAAAACGCATAGTGTTTTTCTTGAATGATGCTTCTGACTTCCGTAACTTGCGACTCTTGTTAAAATGTGGATAGGTTTTCCTGTGTCTTTCTGTTAGGAATAGATTTAAATATGAAAATGAGTACGAAGCATTGGTGAGTGGCAATGAAAGGAGAAAGTCAAAGTCACAAAACCTGCCCCATTGCCATTTTATTCACCACAAATCTCACGTGGACTGCCCCGTGATCCAGCCTGGGTCTTTGTAGTAAGAGGCAGGTGACAGGTTAAGCCTGAACACTGACATTGTCTAAAATAATATATAAAACTCAGAATCTCCTTCAAAGAAAATAAACTCCATCTCTGCTATACAGACATATCAGTTAAATGCTCTTTGGTGAAATAGTTGGTCTTTAATTTTAGAATTATGCAAAATAGATATACTTTTTGTGCAAAATGCATTTTTTAATGTTACAGCAGGTTGTACATATAGTTTTCTCTTGGTTTCAGATGGTTAATATAAAACCTAATCGTGAGGGGTTTTTTTTTGGCTGTGTAGGCAAAACTTGCCAAATGTAGGAGAACATCCCCAAAAGGCTTTTACACTGCTGTGAGAGCCTCAAATTTCATATGACCAGTTATGTAAGTAACTGACATCATGGTCATGTTTGCCAGCATAACTTACTGTCATTTTTAGGTGTCATGTGTGTCAGAGTCACTGATGGCTACCCCCAATTTAGCATGATCATCAGTACTGTATGCAAATGAAGACTAGACTACTAGGGTAAGGAAGATCGAAACAGAACAGAACATGGTATCATAATTCATTCCCTTCTATAAATGAGGTGTTAATAGTACTCGCCATAGGCACTGCATATTTTACTGTTCAGAAGGATGAGAAGCATAGATTTTAAAATAAGTTGTGCTACTAGAAAGAGGTATTCATAACAAGTCATCATACAGATGTGAGTTGCAATGACTGATCACTTACCGTACATGCAACAAGACAGTCTGAGCAGCCATGGCCAGTCTAACCCATTGGGTGTACTAGGCAGTCACCTAGGGCCACATAATTTGGGGGACAGTGTAAGGAAACATGAATAAACTACTTTAAATATTGCCTATCAGAAAACTGACAGTCTGTTATTACATCTGCTTTATATCATAGTGTAGGATTATTGGAGATGTAGTTGATGTGAGGGGGCAGCAAACCTATGCTTGACATAAGGCACCAGAAAACTTTGATTCAGCCACGTGTGCAGCCACCATATTCTTTATATTTTTAAAAAACATTCTGTACTCTTTAAAGATCAGTTGCCATACAAACTATAATGGCACTTGTGTTGCTTCCACACCACTATTTCACATGGTGGCCACATGTGTACTACAGATCAAAGAAGGTTAGAAAGTATCAGGAGGGGGAGTGGTTCAGAGGTGTGATGTCCACACCAAGTTTAATGAAATTCAGGCTATTAGTTTCAATGTTATTTAGTTTGTAGTTTAACCAGAAGACAGTTTAGTAATACACTTGTCATCTGATATATCCTGACAACCAGAAAACTTAAAAAAATGATACTTTGAAATGTCAGTGAAATGTTGCCGTGCTATCTGCACGTAACAGACATCAACAAAATCTGAACTAGATTAAGCACAGAATCTCACACCCAGAGCCTTCTAATGGGTAATAAGCTTCCAAATTAATACATATTTTTAAATGTTATGTTACATTTCTGGGTTACCAGGCTAATGTGATAGATTTGGAGTCATGGAGAGGAAAGTCTGATAATCACTGCCTTACAGTGAGATGTAAACTAATTGTAGATACATTTTTACAATAGTGCATCAGGTTGTTGTCTTAGGAGCAGTTACTTCCAGTGGCATCACCCTTATGAAGTCATTTTCTGTTTTTACACAAGTGGGAGCATGTTGTAATTACATGCTGTCTATAAAGTAATCATAAAAGTAGTGCACAATTTATGCATTCATATACAATTTCAGTAAGTCATAGATTATCGAAGCTCTCTGCACTCAGTGTAATAGTTACCCAAATTATTGCTTGGTTGTATCTTTTAACCCTTGGTCACTGGTACTGAAAGAATGGTCTATCTGCAGCAGACTAACATATAAATAAGCATTGCTTAACAGCAGTTGTAACTGTGTAACATTCAGCATTTTGAGCAACACACTGTGCTTTACAGATCTAAAACATTCAATGCCAAAGGGTTAATACACATGGTCAGTCCAGTACACTTCAAACAACTATAAACCTACAAACAATGTTAGCTTCATTTCTGTGTTGTCAGTGCCAGTAGAGAATATGTAACAATCATTTCTCCACCGTACAATGCAGTGCTGCTGCTGCTGAACAGCAATACTCTGATCACTGGACAGACCACATTTAACCATGCTTCAATATAAAAAAGAATTCTGTGAAATAATTAATGATAAAAATTATTCATAATATACATAAATTGGGAGGTAGACCATTGTCATTTGTTTAAATTTGATTTTAGAATAAAGTAGCATGTATGATGTTTAAGGATGTATTTTTCACTATGAGTAGACAGATCTTGGGGGTCTGGTGAGACTTGCAAATTAATTCTCCAAGGCACCAGAAGTTATGTTACACAACTTCAGACAATACATATTGAACTATTTATACAGCGACACTGTAACAGCATTTCATCAGCTGAGGTAAATGAAAGAAAGTTACTTGTTTGTAGAAAGTAAATTTTCTAATATAGCTTACTTTACATTTTAGGATCAACACACATCATGAGTCTCCTACAGAAGTACTACCACTTTTCTTTGCACATGTTCTGTCCAATGCAAGAAACTTCAAGTTGGTACATTATGAAAAAATGCTATAAAGGTAATCATTATATGATATACAATTATGCATATTTACATATTATTCTAAATTCTCAAAATGATAAATATGTTAGTATATTTTCAGTTACAAAAAACAAAATATAATTCCTTATATAATTTAAAAAAAGAACCAACACATGCACTTGTGTGTATGAATGTTTCATCCACTTCAGGGTGGCAATAACAAGAATACAGCCATTATTACAATGTGTCAGAATTGATCCACATATAAAAAATTCATATAATATTAATTAAAGTCATGGTGAAAAGAGTATAAGATGGATGGGTATAAAATGCTAGAAGATGAAAGGTTGTTGTACATGGATTATAATGCTGTGGATGATGTGCATAAAAGATACATGTAGTGAATTAGAGTCCTGCAATAAAACTGATACACGTGTGTGTGTGTGTGTGTGTGT
>Ga0131853_10009729_pt1 | contig 17588 bp, 16 predicted proteins | sample TergutLab28metaG_FD_92764 | JGI IMG/M metagenome (GOLD analysis project Ga0131853, IMG submission 92764) | Labiotermes labralis P1 segment gut microbial communities from Petit-Saut dam, French Guiana - Lab288 P1 (version 2) (version 2) | ecosystem: Host-associated > Arthropoda: Insects >... | reverse complement strand
GAGCGTTTTAAAAGTTATCCGCAAGGTAAGCTGGTGATTATCCCCTGCGAACTTATCGATGATAATGGCCAAAAATTAAAAGAAATTGTGCTGCGTCATGCGACTGAATGGAAGCTGGAACCGGCCTTTTTAAGCTGGCTGGAAGAAAACACTTGGTGCGACAGTTTGGTAGACCGTATTGTGCCGGGCTTTCCTTTTGATGAAAAAGAGGCTTTATGGCAGAAGCTGGGCTATCAAGATAACTTTATGGTAACCGGCGAATATTTTCATTTGTTTGTTATTAAAGGCCCGGCTTGGCTTAAGGACGAGCTTAAGCTTGAAGGCAGCGGCTTAAATGTTATTGTAACCGATAATATTAAACCTTATAAGCAACAAAAAGTGGGCATACTTAACGGCGGCCACACGATGATGGTGCCTATAGCCTATCTTGCCGGTTTACTTACCGTGCGCGAGGCGGTGGAAGATGCGCAAGTTGGGGAATTCCTGAACAAGGCGTTACAAACTGCCGTTATTCCGGCTTTGCCTTTACCTCAAGAAACCTTAGAAAATTACGCCGGTGATGTGCTAAAACGTTTTAAAAACCCTTACATTAAACACAATGTATTAAGTATTACTCTAAACCACTTTCCTAAATTTAAGGAGCGTGTGTGGTACACCACCATCGAGCCTTATTATGCCAAGCACGGTAAGTGGCCGATGATGCCGCTCTTTAGTTTAGCCGCCGCCATTCGTTTTTACAAAGGCGAACTTAACGGCCAACCTATCGAGCTAAAAGACGATGCTTATATTATTGAGGCCGCCAAAGCCGCTTGGGCCAAATTTGATGGTTACAAAGGTGTAGTGCAAAGTTTTATGCGCCTAGAAAAATTATGGGGCAAAGATTTAAGCCTCAATAACGAAGTGGTAGAAATTGTAGCCAACTACCTTGAGGCCATTGATAAAACCGGTATGCGCGAAGCTTTAAAATGGGGGTTAGAGAATAAATAATGCAAGATTGTATTCTAATTAACCATGCCGATAATGTAGCTGTGGCTTTAAAAAATTTAGCTTCCGGCTCGGAAATTTCTGTAGGAAATCATAAGGTTACCTTAAAGGAAGAGATACCGGCCGGCCACAAAATTGCTTTGCAAGATTTTAAAACGGGCGATAATATTGTTAAGTACGGCAATCCTATCGGCCATGCTATAAAAGACATACCTATTGGCAGCCACGTGCATACCCACAATATTAAAACTAACTTAAGCGGGTTAAGCAGTTATAGCTTTGAGCAAAATTTGGCCGCCATTAGCTTTGGTAAAAACCATGCCGAGCGGAAAATTCTGGCCTATCCGCGTAAAAATGGCGAAGTTGGCATACGTAATGAGTTATGGATAGTACCGCTGGTGGGTTGTGTTAATGGGGTGGCTAACGCCGCCGTTAAAGCCTTTGAAAAAAATTACGACACCGGCCATATCGATTATATTAATGTGCTGGCTCACCCTTATGGTTGCAGCCAGCTAGGAATTGACCACGAAAATACCAAAGCCATTTTGCAAAATTTGGTTAAACACCCTAACGCCGGCGGTGTACTGGTTTTTGGACTGGGTTGCGAAAATAATTTAATGGCCGATTTTAAAGCCACGCTGGGCGACTACGATGAAAGCCGTACAAGGTTTTTAGTGGCCCAAGAGGTTGATGACGAACAGGCCGAAATTGTCAAGCTGCTTACTCAGTTAGCCGATGGTATGAAAGGCGATAAACGTCAGGAATTTCCGATTAGTAAGCTAAAAATTGGTCTAAAATGCGGCGGCAGCGATGGCTTTAGCGGTATTACGGCTAATCCATTGGTGGGGCTCTTTTCGGATTATTTGGTCAATTTGGGCGGTACCAGCATACTGGCTGAAGTACCCGAAATGTTTGGGGCCGAAAAGTTATTGATGGCACGCAGTATCGATAAAGAAGTGTTTGCTAAAAATGTGGCTATGATTAACGATTTTAAACAGTATTTTATCGATAACAAGCAAGAAATTTACGAAAACCCTTCGCCCGGTAATAAGGAAGGCGGTATCACCACCCTCGAGGATAAATCTTTAGGTTGTACACAAAAGGCCGGTGTAGCCACCGTTGTTGATGTGCTTAAGTACACCGAGCGCGTTAAAAAGAACGGGTTAAACCTTTTTAACACACCGGGTAACGATTTAGTAGCCAGCAGCGGTATGGCCGCCGCCGGCGCGCACTTAGTGCTGTTTACCACCGGGCGCGGTAACCCTTACGGCACGGTGGTGCCTACCGTTAAAATAGCTACCAATAGTACCATAGCCGGCCGTAAGCCGCATTGGTTTGACTTTAATGCCGGCGTTATTTTAGAAAGCGGCGAGGTGGAAAGCGCCTTAGAAAGTTTTATTGATGTAGTAACAGCTATCGCTAGCGGCCAAAAGGCTAAAAATGAGCTGGCCGGTATGCAGGAGTTGGCCATCTTTAAGAGTGGTGTAACTTTATAGGAGGAATAATGAAACCATTTTTAGACAAAGATTTTTTATTACAAACCGAAGCGGCAAAGACGCTGTATCATAAATATGCAGCTAAAATGCCCATTTTTGATTATCATTGCCATTTAAACCCCAAAGAAATTTGGGAAGATAAAAGTTACGCCGATTTAGCCGAGTTATGGCTGGGCGGCGACCACTATAAATGGCGTTTAATGCGCGCTTGCGGTGTACCCGAAGAGATTGTAACCGGTAAAACCACCGATGGCAAAGAAAAATTTACCCACTTTGTTAAAGCCATCGAAAAAAGTATTGGCAACCCGGTTTACCACTGGAGCCACCTCGAGCTACAACGTTTTTTTAACATTAACCTGCCTTTAATTAGCGAAAATATCGACGCTATTTGGGAAGAGGCCAACAAACAATTAAAAGACCCTGCTTTTACTGCTCGCCGCTTAATCGAGCGCAGCAATGTAACGGCCCTGTGCACTACCGATGACCCGGCCGATAGCTTAGAGTATCACCAAAAAATCCGTGATGAAGGTAAATTTAAGGTAAAGGTGCTGCCTACCTTTAGGCCCGATAAGGCTATTTACTTTAACAACCCCGTCTTTTTTGGCCCGTGGCTTGAGGCGCTGGAGAAAGTTAGCGGTAAAAAGGTAAACAGCTTTGCCGGTTTAAAGCAGATATTAACTGAACGTATCGACTTTTTCCACAGCTTAGGCTGCCGTGTGAGCGACCATGCCCTCGACCCTGTGGTTTATCAAGAAGCTACAGAGGCCGAAGCCGAAGCCGCCCTAACCAAAGTGTTAGCCGGTAAAACTACCGAATTAACCGAAAGCGAAATTAAAGCCTACCAAAGCCGCATTATGTTGTTTTTAGGTAACGAGTACCACAAACGCGGCTGGGTTATGCAGCTGCATTTAGGCGTAAACCGCAACAATAATAGCGCTAAGTTTGCTAAACTTGGGGCCGATACCGGTTTTGACGCCATTGGCGATAAAGTATTTGCCAAAGATTTAGTTATGCTGTTAGACGCTTTAAATACGGCTAACAGCCTGCCAAAAACTATTTTGTACTCTTTAAACGATAGGGAAAATATGGTATTATCTACCATCGCTGGTTGTTTTCAGGGCGAAAGTTTTGGTAAAATGCAGCTGGGCAGTGCGTGGTGGTTTAATGACCATAAAACCGGCATGGAAAAGCAAATTATCGACCTTGCCAACAGCGGCGTGCTGGGCAGCTTTGTGGGTATGCTTACCGATAGCCGCAGCTTTATTAGCTACCCGCGCCACGAATATTTTAGGCGCATTTTGTGTAATATGGTGGGCACGTGGGCCGAAAACGGCGAAATACACTTTGATGAGAAAAAAATTGGTGCCATGATAGAGGATATTTGCTATAATAATGTTATTAAATATGTAAATATATAGTTAGTATACCTACCAAGAAAGGCCCTCTTACGAGGGCCTTTCTGTTAAAACATTTAATGTTTTTTTAGAGTTTGTACAATACCAAATACCACCATTACACCTCCTATAGCAATCGTTACTGGGGCAGCCGCTACTCCTAATCCGGCTGCTCCAATGGTTCCTGCTATAGCAAGCCCCGTCCCTACCGCTGTACTTACTTTTACTAAGTCGTCTTTATTATTATTGTCGCTCATTTTTACTTCTCCTGCTTTTTCTTTATCAAAACTGCAATTCCCGAACCAATAACTACAATTCCAGCTACTATAAGTTCCATAAAACAACCTCCTTCAAATTAAAATAGTATTTAGCCAAGCACCAAAAGGAAACACTCTTAATATTCTTATATTAAGATGTCAATAGACTAGTCTATTTTTTTTAAATAAATTTAATTAAAAATTAGCGGGTTAAGCCTGAAATAAAATTTAATGATTGTAGTTATGCAAAACCTATGATATACTTAGAGAAGTTGTTTTAAACACATTTATAAAGGGAGACAAAAACAAATGATGAAAATTCGTGATGAAAAAGATTGCCGCTGGGATATTGTTAGTTTAGGCGAAATTATGCTGCGCTTCGATCCGGGCGAAGGCCGCGTAAAAACTGCCCGCAGTTTTAGGGTAAGCGAAGGCGGCGGCGAGTACAATGTGGCCCGCGGCTTGCACCGCTGCTTTGGCAAACGCGCCGCTGTAGTTACCGGTATTCCCCGTAACGATGTGGGTTATTTACTTGAAGACCTGCTTAAACAAGGCGGTGTAGACCTTCGCCATGTTAAGTGGTTTGATTATGACGGTATCGGCCGTAATGTACGCGTGGGTTTAAACTTTACCGAACGCGGTTTTGGTATCCGCGGTGCACTTGGGGTGAGCGACCGTGCCAACAGCGGCGCCGCTAAACTTAAAGTGGGCGCTATCGATTGGAACCAAATTTTTAAAGTAGAAGGCGCTAGATGGTTTCATACCGGCGGTATCTTTGCTGCTTTATCCGATACCACCCCCGATGTAGTTATCGAGGCCCTAAAATGTGCCAAAGAAAACGGTGTAATGACCAGCTACGACCTTAACTACCGCCCATCATTATGGAAAGCCATTGGCGGTACCGAAAAGAGCCAGCAAATTAACCGCGAAATTGCCAAATACGTTGACGTAATGATTGGTAACGAAGAAGATTTTAGTGCGGCGCTTGGTTTTGAGGTGGAAGGTATCAGCGAAAATATTACCGGTATCGAAACTGCCAGCTTTAAAAAGATGATAGAAAAAGTTAAGGTAGCCTATCCTAACTTTAAGGCCATTGCCAACACCTTGCGTGATGTACACACCGCCAACGATAACGATTGGTCGGCTTTATTATGGGTAAACGACGGACAAGGCGGCGTTTTTTACGAAAGCACCAAATTTAACCACCTTGATATTATGGACCGCGTTGGCGGCGGCGACAGCTTTGCCAGCGGCCTGATTTATGGCTTTTTAAGCGGCAAAACCCCGCAAGAGGCCGTTAATTACGGTGTGGCTCACGGCGCTTTAGCTATGACTACCCCGGGCGATACCAGTATGGCCAGTCTAAAAGAGGTAGAGGGCATTTTGGCGGGTGCAGGCGCACGTGTGCAAAGATAGTTAAAAACTGATAACTGAAAGGTGAAAATTAAAGAGGGCCGCAGCCCTCTTTTTTATAAGGCGAGTTATTTGACAAAATAACTTAAGTATTTTATACTATATCTATGAGTAATGAAGCGCCAAGCCCTCGCTATTATACCACCGAAGAATATTTTGGTTTGCCCTTTAATGAACAGCTAACCGAGTTAGAAGATGGTATACTCACTATGAGCCCATCTCCCGTGCCTAGCCATGCCAGAATTCAAAGTAATATTATTGTACAACTAGGTAACTATTTGCGCCATAAAAATTGTGAACTTTTCTCGGAGCTAGATGTTAAGCTCTTTGATGATGAAGATATTATTTACCGCCCCGATATTATTGTGGTATGCAGCCCCAGCAAAATTGGCGAGCGTTGCATTGAGGGCGCTCCAGATTTAGTCATCGAAATAGGCTCACCCGCTACCCTAAAGCACGATTTGGGTAAAAAGCGTTTAAACTATGAACGCGCCGGTGTGCGTGAATACTGGGTAATACGTAACCCCTACTGGGTATATACCTATATTTTAGGTGCAGACGGAACTTATACTGAAACCGTTTATAAAGACCAACCTACTATTAAACTATCTATCTTTGATTTAACCATTGATTTTGGGTATTTGCAAAAATAACCTATTCAAACATATTTACCCCAAAAACCAAAATTAAAACCGTAAGTGTTGTAAAAATGACCAAAAAAATTATTCCATAAAACCGTATACGCTCTTTTAACTTTTCTTTTCTTCTTTTTTTATTAAAAACGGCCTCTACGTCTAAGCTGCGTACATCTAAAAATGCCCCTTTAGTTATACACACAATGGTTAAAAATACACACACGCCTAAGCCAAACAGTATGGTTAAAAACATGGCTACCTCTTTATATTTTTAATTATGCTAAACAGTTTCATTTAAAAAAGAGCATGTTTTACTTACTCGCATAATTATCAAAATAGCCTTGAATGAGTACCACCGGCGTACCTTTATCCCCGCTGCCGCTCATTAAATCACAAAGGCTGCCCAGTAAATCGGTAAGTTGTCTTGGTGTAGTCCCCTCCGATTCCATCTTCCCCATTTGACTACGCCCGGCTTTCGCATTAATCGCCTCTTCAATAGCCTTACCAGCCTCTTCCCCAGAAAGATTAGCAAAATCATTATCGGCTAAATATTTAAGCTTTAACTCATTGGGTGTTCCTGCTAAGCCGGCAGTAAATGCCGGAGAAATTACCGGGTCGGCCAGCTCCCAAATACCACCGACAGGGTCTTTAAAACCACCATCACCATAAACCATTACCTCTATATGCTTGCCGGTAAGTTTTTTTAAACTAGCCTGTAACTTTTGCACAAAGGCTTCACCGTCTCTGGGGAACAATTTAACCCGCTCCTCACTGGCTTTATTTGAACCCAGCAGGCCGTACATTTCATTAAAACCACTACCATCAACGGGGCTGGTTAAGAGCTCATCAAGACCAATAACTTTTTTGGCTCCTGCCTCCAGTAAGGCTTTTTTGGTTCTAAATCTGGTATGAATATCGGCCACAATCACCTCATCGGTGTATTTTAATATCTCTTTGGGGTTGGCACACAGAATAATTTCGATGTTATCCCCCAGTGATTTATAATAAGAAAGATAATCTATTCCTGTAAATCTATGCTTAGGTTCACCAAAAAATTTACGGTATTCACTTTCGTTTAAAGCATTTAAATAGGGGTTTAAACCTTTGCTCTCTACATCTTCCCATGCAACAAGCTGATTACCCACTTCGTCTGCGGGGTAATTAAGTAAAACCGTAACTTTATTTTTGGCTTTAGCAATACCTTTTAAAAGCATAGCAAAACGATTACGGCTTAAAATAGGAAAAACCACTCCGATATGGTCTCCGGCAAAAGCCGTTTTAACACCGGCAGCAATTTGGTGGGTGGTAGCGTAATTCCCCTGCGCACGTGCCAGTACGGCTTCGGTTACACCAATAACATCTCCGTCGTTAATAATAACATTTTCGTATTTAATAGCTTCTTCTAAAGATTTGCTAACTATATTAACTAAATCATCACCCTCACGGATAATAGGTGTTCTTAACCCTAAGGCCTTTGTTCCAATTACTCTCATTCTTCTATTTTAACACAAATTTACAAAAAAGTAAATAAGCTATTATTGCTTTTAGTTGGATTTACTAATCAAAATTTAAAAGAACAAATTACACAAAAAGAAGATTGCCCAACTGCCCTTAAATTTAAAAAAATAATTTTAAACCTTGACAACCACCCTAAAACTTATTATACTACCCCTATAAAAACTTAGGTTGGCGGGCGGCCAACCTAAGAAATGTTGGGTACAATTAATGCAACCTTGCAATAGCTATTACGAGCAGATACAGGGCAAACAGTACGGCTCGTAATAGTTTATTTCTATTAAACCACATTTTTTACACCTCCATATAAGATTTCCCTCATACGAAAGCGTTTCTGTTTACCAAAGCCCTCTAAGGCTTTCTTAAAGAGTACTATAACTTTATAGTACTCTTTTGTCAAGAATAAATAAAAGATAATTCCTCATTTAAAGAACCGCTTAGTTCGCGTCTTTCGTAGTTAATCTCCATTTTTTACCCTTTACAAAACCCTATTCCCGTGCTAAAATAAAACAGTAAACTATAAATACATTTATTAATAAATAAAATAGGAGAAATTATGAGCGATGCAATGGATAAACTGGGAGCCGCCGGCCTGCTGCCAGTAATTAAAATAGATAACGTGGCCGATGCCGTACCGCTGAGCAAAGCCCTACTCGCCGGTAACTTACCGGTGGCCGAAATTACCTTCCGCACCGATGCTGCCGAAGGGGCCATAGCGGCTATTCACAAAGAGCTGCCCGAAATGATTTTGGGCGCTGGTACCGTACTTACCACCGAACAAGCCGACCGTGCCATTGGCGCCGGCGCCAGCTACATTGTTAGTCCGGGCCTTAACCCCAAAGTGGTAGAGCACTGCCTTAAAAAAGGCGTACCGGTTACCCCCGGCGTTACCAGCCCCACAGAGGTAGAGTTGGCGATGAGCTTAGGGTTAAAACTTATTAAATTTTTTCCGGCCGAGCAATCGGGCGGGTTGGATATGCTTAAAACCTTTGCCACCGTTTATGGTAATGTAAAATTTATCCCTACCGGCGGCATTAGCGCTAAAAATTTGGCTGCTTATGCTAAAGCCACCAATGTGCACGCCGTTGGCGGCAGCTGGATGGTAACGCCCGAGCTGATTAACGGTAAAAAATGGGATAAAATTACCGAACTAGCCACCGAAGCCGTTGCCGTGTTACACGGTTTTCACGTAGGCCACGTAGGTATTAACCACACCGATGAAGTTGCCGCTAACAGCACGATGGATATACTGGGTAAGTTGTTTGGCCTTAAAAAAGTTGATGGTAACAGTGCAATGTTTGCCGCTAATGCGCTTGGTAACCAATTTGAATTAATGAAAAAGATGTTTTTAGGTAAAAACGGCCACATCGCCATTATGTGTAACAATGTTGACCGTGCTTGCGCTTTGTTAGCCAAACAAGGCATTACCTTTAACGAAGAAACCCGCAAGGGCGATGCCTTTGGCACTAAAGTTGTTTACTTAAACGAAGAAATTGCCGGCTTTGCCTTACATTTAAGCCGCGTGTAAATTAGTTGAAAAACTGAAAGCTGATAGTTGAGAATTAATAAAAGGCAGTAATCTCCTCTATTTGTTTTCTGCATCCGCTATAGCTTAAAAAGCTACGTAAAAGCGGGTAATATAATTTAGAGGAGATTTATTTTATATGCGTATATTACGTGATGTTCACCCCGACCATTACAAAAAAATGGACAACAGTGAGCTAAGAGAAAAATTTTTAATACAAGATTTATTTAATGTAGGTAAGCTCGATTTGGTTTATTTACAGGCTGACCGTATGATTGTAGGCAGCGCTATCCCTACCGGCAGCCCTTTAAAGCTGGAAGGCGGTAAAGAAATTGCCAGCGATTACTTTTTGGAGCGGCGCGAGCTGGGTATTATTAATATTGGTAACACCGGCACGGTAACCGCCGATGGCATCGATTATAAGTTAGAATGCAAAGAAGCTTTATATTTAGGGCGCGGCGTAAAAGAAATAAGCTTTAAAAGCGCCGACAGCAACAAGCCTGCTCATTTTTACCTTAACAGTGCGCCGGCACATACCGGCTACCCCAGCAAACATATTACTTTTGATATTGCTAAAAAAGTAGAAGCCGGCACAGCCGAAGAAGGTAACGTTAGGGTAATTAATCAATTAATCCACCCGGCTATCCTCGAAACTTGTCAGCTGCTTATGGGCCTTACCGAACTGGCGCCCGGCAGTATGTGGAACACTATGCCTACCCACACCCACGACCGCCGTATGGAGGCTTACCTTTATTTTAATATTGATAACGAAAAGCAAGTAGTTTTCCATATGATGGGCGAACCGCACGAACTTAAGCAAATTGTGGTGCGCGATAGGCAGGTGGTTTTTTCGCCGTCGTGGTCTATCCACAGCGGTGTAGGCACCCGCAACTACAGTTTTATTTGGGGTATGGTGGGTGAAAACCAAGTTTTTACCGACATGGACCACTTAAGTTTTGATAAATTAGGCTAGTTTTAATTGAGAATTTATTTGTCATTGCTAGCCGCCACAGGCGGTATAGCAACCCACATTAAAAGGAGATATTATGAAATTATTCGATTTAACCGGCAAAGTTGCCATTGTAACTGGGAGTAATCAAGGGCTTGGTCAAGGTTACGCTATTGCTTTAGCCGAAGCTGGGGCCGATATAGTTGGGGTAAGCATTGCTCCAAGTACCGAAACTGCCGCCGAAGTGGCCAAGTTTGGCCGTAAATTTTTAGACCTTTCGGTCAATTTAATGGATATGTCTAAGTTGGAAGGTGTTATCACGGAGGCCGTTAAAGCTTTTGGCAAAGTTGATATTTTGGTAAACAATGCCGGTATGATTAGGCGTGCCGATTTAGTTGATTTTAGCGAAAAAGATTGGGACGATGTAATGGACCTTAACTTAAAAAGCGTCTTTTTACTAAGCCAAGCCTTTGTTAGGCAGCTTCTTAAACAAGGTACCGGCGGTAAAATCGTAAACATTGCCAGTATGCTAAGCTTTCAGGGTGGTATTAGGGTGCCTAGTTATGCGGCCAGTAAAGGTGGTATCGCCAGCCTTACCAAAGCTTTTGCCAACGAATTAGCCAATAAAGGCATTACCTGTAACGCTATCGCACCCGGTTATTTTGCTACCGAAAATACCGCCCCGCTGCGTGCCGATGCAGCGCGTGATAAAGCTATCCTAGAACGTATTCCGGCCGGCCGTTGGGGAACAGCCAGCGATTTAATGGGCGGCGTTATCTTTTTGTCTAGCAGCGCCAGCGATTATGTAAACGGCCACATTTTAGCGATTGACGGCGGTTGGTTAGCTCGCTAATTCAATTAAAGCATAATTATTAAGCCGACTTAATTTTTTATTACTTAAAATTAAGTCGGTATTTTTTTATTCGGCAAATAATAACAACGGTTTAACCAATATATAGACAAAAGACACTTGATAATGCGGATAATTTATCAAAGTAAAAATAAAGTTTTCTCTTAAAGGCTATTGTAAATTATTAACGATATGGGTAAAATAAACTATGTTTACGGCTGGTGAGGGAACAAATTTTACTACAATTAATTGTACTAAACAGCTCCCGCTTGGGCAGCTCTTTACTTTTAAAATAAAAACTGTTAATATAACGGCTAAATTAGATGAGCTAGACCCTACCAACTTAATACTTAAATTTGATAGTGATGTACAGCAAATTAAACGTTATATAGCGCTCTTTTTTTGTTATAAAGATGTAGGTTATCTCTTTCAAAGTTTTGTAGCTAAGCGCGAGCAAAATATAATTAAAGTAACCCATAGCAGTACTTTGCTTAAACGGCTGCCTTTTAGCGATAACTATGGCCATATAGAAGCGTGGTTTACTTTACTTAACGAAGATAAAGATTGTTTAGTCAGCTTGCAAAATGAAGGATTTAAAGCTTTAATTACTCTATTAACCGAAACTAAACTAAGTTTATTAGTACATGGCTTAGGGCAAATAGATTTACAACTTAAAATAAGGTTTTATTTAAATAATATACCATTAATTATTTGCGGTAAAGCTAGTGCGGTAGCTTATAACTCTTTAAATAATACCAGTGTTTTACATTTGGTTAATTATAACTACGGTACCCCTGCGGTGAAAGAGGTAATTTTGAGCCACCTTTATGGCTTAAGGCATTAATTTGTAATTATTTTGTAAAATAAACTTTTAAGTACATAAAGAATAATTTTTAAAAAGACGATAAATATAAGGATATTATGGAAGCTTTGTTTATTATTTTGCCTGTAGCAATCGTTATTATTGTAATTGCTGTTATTATGGCGGTAAAAAAAGATGGCGGTAAACCCCAAAAGAATAATAGTAAGCAAACTCAGGTGGCACGGCATAAAGTTTTGGCCGATGAAGCCAAAAAACGCCTAACGGCTAACCCACACGATTTAGAGGCCGCACAAAAAGTTGCCGATATTTTTTATGCTGAAAAAAATTATACCGAAGCCTTTAAATATTATTCTATTATTATAGATACGATAGAAAAACAACCTAGCCTAGCAAGTAACATTAATTTGCACCCTATTAGGGTAACTGCCGGTTTAACCGCTTTAAAATTAAAAAAATACGATGAGGCTCATAAACTTTTATCACTAGCTTTTGCCTCTAAAAAAGATTTTAATGTAGATTTACTCTTAGGCTTAGGGGAATTAGAGTATTATCGTAAAGCCTACGATAAAGCCGTTTACTACTTTCAATTTGTGCTTAAATATTTTAAGGAAAATACGACGGCGCGCCAATTTTTAGGTTATATTTATTATAAACAGCATAAATATAACGATACCGTTGCTATGCTGCGCGAAGTTTTACCTCACGAAGCCGACAATAAAGAGCTTATTTTTACCTTAGCTAATGCTTATAATGAATTAAATAAAGCCGACAATGCCTTAAAACTTTTTACCCACTTGCTTAACGATAACACTTATGGGGCAGCTTCGGCCCTTTATGCCGGCTCTATCCTTTTTAAAGCACAAAAATACGATTTTGCCGCCAATATCTTTATTAATGGACTTAAGCATACCAACATTCGCACCGAAGTTATGCTGGAGCTTAGGTACCGCCTAGCGCAAACTTATTTTAAACAAAATCACATCGATAAAGCGTTAGCCTTATTTTATATTATCAGAACCATTAACCCCAGTTATAAAAATGTTAGCGCCGAGATAGAACGTTACAGCGAGCTTGCTGCCAATAAAAATTTTAATATTTATTTAAGTGCTAACGCTACCGATTTTTCTGTCCTTTGCCGTAAAATTATACCGGTTATCTTTAAGAAAGCCAAAATTAAAATAAGTAATGTTAACGCCGAACGCAGCGACTATATTGATATTATGGCCGATGTAAAAACCGATAAACTAGATGATAACATTTTGTTTCGTTTTTACCGTGTCGATAACCTTGTTATTGAAGAGCAAAAATTGCGTGATTTAGATAACATAATGCGTAAAAACCGGCAAATAAACCGCTCTTTTGCCCTTTGTGCCGGCACTTTTTCCTCGTCGGCGTCAACTTATGTAGAAGCCCGGCTTATCGAGCTTATTAACAGGCAAGAACTTATGCAATTACTCTCCAAAGTTACCGGCTAGCTCTAATAAATTATTTCTTTCGATTAATTTGTCTAATACAGTTATAAGATAATTTTGCCAATCGTTATAACCGGCAGCTTCCTCTATGAGTAACTGTAAATATTGGTAACTGTTTACAATATGCGAACTAACTACATCACCATTTACTACCTCTAAAATAATATAGCTCTGGTAAATAGGGTTAAAACCTACATGCACGCCGGCGCTTTCGCCATTAATGATAGCTATGGTACCGCTAATAGTTATTTTTGCGCCGGCCTCAAAATAATTATTAAAAATACTAATAAATTGGCTGCCGGTAAAGTCTTCGTTTACATCCGACTTAAGGTCGATTAATATTAATTCGTTATTAACAATCTCGTAAGTTGCTATATAACCTCTATTTAAAGATGTAATTGTCTGTTGAACTTCCGGCCTTCTCTCGGGATAAGCAGCAAAATAAGCCTCTAACACAAAACTAAGCGTATGATATTCTGTGTCATTATAAATAATTATATCCGGTATTTGGCGCGAGGCAAAACCGGCTAATGGCAATAATAAAAAGATAGTTAAAAAATATTTTTTCATTCCGTTACCTCTTTAATAGTTAAATAAGGGATATTATCCCTAAAGGTAAAGTGGCTGGTGGTGGCCACTCCGTTTATCCTTTCGTTATATAAATCAAAATAAAGGCTGCTATGCAGCATAATAGCTGGAGCTAAATAATTAAAACGATTAAGCCATAAAGTAAAATAATTATTAAGTTCATCAATATTTTGGACATTATTAAATAATTGCAGTAAATTATCATTCTCGGCATCGTTTAAGCCGGCGGTATTTTGCCGGCTGCCGCTACGCCAACGCTCTACAATGTTATAAGGTAAAGCCTCCTCAAACAGCGATAAGCTAGCCATTGTAAAACCACCCTGTCCGCCATTAACGGCCGCCAATAAAGAGTGCGTGTCGGTAAAACTAATATTTAAATCAATCCCTAAAGCTCTAAAATTCTCACTGATAATAGGTACGGCTATATCGGTTACAATGCTCTCTTTTACCGCCAGCCAATTAACCGTTAGCCGCTGCCCATCTTTATACCTAAAACCATCGCCGCTTAAAGTAAAACCGACTTCATCAAGCAAAGCCGCCGCTAAAATCGGGTTATAAGCATAATTACTAATATTTAGCTCATTCGTGGCAAGATTAAGCCAATTAGGGTCTATCGGACTGGGCACATCTACCGCTAAATCGCCTAAATAAATAGCTTGGTAAAGCGCTCGGTTAAAGCCATAATTTAAGGCTTGCCGCACCTTAACATCTTGCAGTTGCGGGTCATTTAAGTTAAATTGTAAAAAATTGTAACCGGCTCGCGGATAAGAGCTATAATTAATGAACGGTGCATTTAAAGCTTGCTCTACTTTAGCCGGTAAATTAACCCCCACTAACATATCGATAGTACCATTTAACAGCAAATTTAGTTCGGTACTAGCCGTTACCGCAACTATTTTAATGTTAGGGATTACTTCATTATTTTTCCAATAATTAATATTTTTATGCAAAGAAATAGCTGCTCCGCGCTCGTAGTTGGCCAAGATATAACGGCCGCTGCCTAACGGTGAACTAAATAAAGATTGTAAAATAGTTTGCTCTCCGCGCGGGTAATGATAATAACCGGCGCTGACAATAGGCAGCTCCAGCATGGCCATATTACGTAAGCGGCTGGTTGTAAAGATAAACTCTATATTATAGTCATCAATAATATTTAATCCGGCAAAACTATTACTATAGCCCGAGCGATAATCATCGTAACCCACTAGTCCTTCGCTAAAAAAACGATTAAACCCGGTATAACTGCTATCGGCTAATAAAGTATAACTAAAAGCTACATCGCGGGTGGTAAGACGGCTACCATCACTAAAGGTGATATTTGGTTGTAAAGTAATAAGATAACTAGTACCATCTTCACTGATTTGCGGTAAAGCTTGGGCTAACACGGCATCGTAACTATTGGTAATGCTGTTAAATTTATACAAGCTTTCAAAAACTAAATCTGTTACCGCTTTATCAAAAGTAGAGGTAAGATAAGCCGGGAAAAAAATACCGGGCCCAATGCGGCTACCAATTACTAAAGTGCTCTCTGCTTCGTTGCGCTGCAAAGCCGGGTTAGCCGTATTGTTAGCTACACAACCTATAAATATTAAAGATAATAAAATTGTTTTAATTATCACTACCTGCTCCTTGCTATAAATTACCATGCCCTAAATAATAAGTTAAAGCTTTTTCATCGCTTTTAATTTCATCACTGGCCCCAGAAGTCATAATTTTACCCTGATAAACAATATGCGTATAATCACTTACCCTTAAGGTGGCGCTGGCGTTATGGTCGGTTATTAAAACACCCACATTTTTTTCTTTGGCTAAAAAACTAATGGTAAGGCTGATAGAGCCAATGGCAATAGGGTCTACCCCCGCAAAAGGTTCGTCAAGCAGTAAAAACTTAGGGCTCATGGCCATAGCCCGGGCTATCTCGGTACGGCGGGTTTCGCCGCCCGATAAAGTGTTTCCTAACTGATGCTGAATACGTGTAATTTCCAGCTCATCTAATAACTCATCACATAACTTAATTTTTTCGGCGGCCGATAACTCTTTACGCCGCTCCAGCACGGCTAATAAATTATTACGTACCGTTAAGCCCCTAAAGATGGAGTGCTCTTGCGGCAGGTAAATGATGCCGGTAACGGCACGTTTATAAATAGGCATTTTGCTAATATTTATATCATCAAAAAAAACCTCGCCGCTGCCGGCCTTAATTAAACCGGCCACCATATAAAAAGTAGTGGTTTTACCGGCCCCATTAGGGCCTAAAAGCGAAACAATTTGGCCGCTCTCTACATTAAAGCTAATATTATCTACCACTTGCCGCTTTTTATATTTTTTACAAAGCTTTACTATCTTTAACTGTGCCATTAGTTAGCCCTGCCCGAAACATTACCGACCATTCTGATGGTGTTGGTAGCGGTATTAATTTCTATCCGGTCGGCACGCATAACGTTACCGTCTTGCACCGCTTCGGCTTCGCCGATAAGCAGCAAAGTTTCGTTGGTAGAATCATAAATGGCGCTGCCGGCACGCGCAAATATCTCATCTTTCATCACAATAACGGAGCCGCTTAAAAAATAATTGGCGTTCTCACCTGCTTGCTCTAAAAACAAGCTGCGTACCCGTAAGTTTTGCTCGGCATCAATTATATAAACATTACCGGCGGCGGTAAGATGTAAAGTGGTGCGATTATAATTAAAGTTATCGCTGGTAATAACGGTAGAGCTGGCTTTACGATAAATTCTTACATTACCTTGCGCCATTATTAAATTATAATCCTGCCCGCTTAGCTCTACGATATGGGCGGTTATCTCAAAGTCATCACTTTCAATGCGGGTGTTACCTTCTAATAACAAAATATTTTGACCTCCCCTAAAAAAGGAGTTCATCGTATTGGCGGTAAAGGTGATGGCAGCGCTCTCTTCTTCCGCAGAAACAGTTAAGCTAACATTAGCCCCAAAAGAAAATTGATTATCGCCGCTAAAATTAAAATTTTCGCCGCTAATTTGGTAGCTTTCGCTGGTAATAGTAGCTAAAGCCGCCTCTGCTTCGCCGGTGTTTTGCCTGTAAAATAAATGCGGCGAGGCCAAAGTATAATCGGCTGTGCGTGAGTAAAAATTATGCAGCTCTATCTCTCCTAACTCCTCGTTACTAATAACTTTATCGCCGCTGTAAAATTCGTCATCAACGGTTAATTGCCAATAAGTTAATAAAGTTAGATTTGAGTAAAGGTTAGCGTTTTGAGCTTGCAAATTAATAGTTAAGTTATTGTGCTCGTAATGACGAAGAGTAAGGCCGGTAGCCCCTAAAATAGGCAGCTCCGGCTGGTTACTCGTTGTGCAGGACACAAAAACTAAAACTATTAATAAACACTTCATTTCATTAATTTAAAGAAAAATCATCGGTACTGCCAATATCGGGCTCAAAGTTTACAGGTGCGGCACCGTCGTCATCGTCATCAAAATCATCATCACTAAAGGCAAAGTTACCGCCGGATAACTCTAAAGGAGCCAGCGTAAACTCACCTAAAGGCGCCAGCTGTAAAGGGGCATTGTTATTATTAAAACCAAAACCACCGTCGTCCCAATCCCACTCTATCCGGCCTGCATCGGCTTCACCGCCTATCCAAATGCTATCATCTGCCCTATTAGGAACGGTACCGGCTATAAAAATTTCGTTAATAGTGCTGATAGTTCG
>Ga0131853_10009727_pt1 | contig 17590 bp, 7 predicted proteins | sample TergutLab28metaG_FD_92764 | JGI IMG/M metagenome (GOLD analysis project Ga0131853, IMG submission 92764) | Labiotermes labralis P1 segment gut microbial communities from Petit-Saut dam, French Guiana - Lab288 P1 (version 2) (version 2) | ecosystem: Host-associated > Arthropoda: Insects >... | reverse complement strand
ACCACGTGACACCCCTCTATCCGCAAAAGTTGGCACTAACTTCGCCGACCGGCGGCGGCCGCTCTGTCGGTATAGTTCGCGTGCGGACTAAGGCCACGGAGTTTAGTTTTTTAGTTTTAGTTTATATAACGTAACTGTGCATCAAGTTGGTCGTTTACCCAGAGTTGTACCAGTACGCACGGTCAGCAAAACATAAAAATGCAACAAATATTTTTAAATACACGTACTCCATTGCAATAACATTATTTCATTCCGCTTATTCTTACTATTATTCACTAGTATGACACAAAAAGTGTGTAATATATTTTACATCGTTTATTGAAACCTCGCGATTAATTTTTCCGTTTATCAAGAAATCAAATACGAAAATGTCATAGCCTTCAAGACTTATATGACATCAGTTTCAGCAGTGTCATGTCTTTGCCATTGCAGAGAATTTCATAGCTGCAGTTACGTGCAAGAAATTAGCTACTACAGAAAGCTTGGAACGAAATGTGTGAAGTAAGAGAATGACATTTTTATGTGCCAACGAATTAAATCAAAGGTTTTGCAAACACCGCCGTCAATCTTTTCCAGTAACAAAACATCTGCTGGCTCCAAATTAAACGCATCATACCGATGTAGATACAAGGAAGTAGCTCCTGCTGATGGCGGTGTAGGAATATTAAACAGTATCATAGGCATAAATCAGTCGCGTCGAAGTTAGTTTGGAATCTGTTGTAACGAAATGGAATACTGATGGCCTTGAAATCCCTTTTTACATTTATATTGTTTCATAGAAATAATTTAGTTTCTGTTAATGGTTTCGAGTGTCTAATAAAGGACAGGGTAAGGCCCAACACATTTCTTTGTCACTACTGATTTCTGATGAAATTAAATTTGACAAAGAGCAGTAACAGTGTCATATGTCACACTGTCACAGTGTCAAACCAACTAATTCTACTCACAAGTCACTGAACTGTGCGGTTTGGTTCCCTAAACCAATCTCATAACCTTAAATTCTTCTACACAACACAACCATTTCTTCTACACATCTCACTGTAGCAGGACTACCCTGCATAGGGGATAATCAATTTCCTTCCGAACGCTGATAACTCTTTATTAATCGACAAAGCGTCTTATCACAGAAAACTTTAATATTCTGACTCCGAATTACAGAATTTCTCGCCTCATACGGCACATTTATTTTAGTAAAAAATGTCTCCAGATATCATCCTGCTTCTTCACATCGGATGACGAACGTTTACAAAATTAGGACATTAAATTCGTAACAATGCCTTGTTATTATAGGGTGATTCTTATCATTTGTAGCCTCTTACGGGACGGTGGGAAATACGGTAATTTCAGTAGCAAATAAGTAAACCAAAATTCCTTTCTCGGTATATAATATCTACAAACATGAGAAACGTGTTTCATGTTTCCCTTGCACTAAAGTTTCAACTGTGACAGATTCACACACTTAAACATGTTAAGGACGTTGGTGAACTGGGCGCTCTGTAGGATATCGCCTCTCGACTATCCCTCAACATTCTCCCCTTGCATAATGACCATTCTTAAGATCCTATTAAGATATTTTTCTTTTTCTGCCTAAAGTAGAGGATCATGGGGCATGAGAATATCTTCGGGTACAGAATGCGGTAAAGAATTGAATTTATAGCCCCCTTTTCAAGATATATATTCCTCAAAGAAATTATACCTTCACGATAAGAGATCACACAACCTAATGTGTGCGTGAGTTTAAGAAGCGTCGGTCTTAGACAAGACATGAAATGAGTTTGTGTTTGTTTCTGCACCAAAACATACGTGTGAGAGCTTCTGGCCTGTGCTAAACGTGATTGGACACAAAGATACATAAACACAATTAAAGTAAACAAGACATGCAATGTACATATGACATAACATTTTGGCGCGTTCGCTCAACCGGTATTGAAGTGGACAAGCAATGAGTATTACACAAACTGAGTGTTTATATTGGTAGCCTTAGGTATCCAGCATGCAATGCGCGTGCCTTTGATTTTCGTCTGTGGCCTGTCGCGCTCTATAATAAGTTTCTACATTATCTCATAAATGGCACGATTTTCGAAAAGACGTTACTAGATACAAAATGTGTGTTTTGATTTCCTCTACAACTTCATCTGAAACATTTCTATTTCTAAGAAGAAATGAGCGACATAAGATAAAAAATATATATATATATATATATATATATATCGGTCTTCATGAAAAGTACCCTTTATTCTTGTCCGATTCTAATGAAACTTGAATTTTTCTCGGCAGATTTTCGAAAATTCCTTAAATACCAAGTTTCATGGAAATCCGTCTATTGGGAGCCGAGTTGTTCAACACGGACGGACGGAGAGGCATGACGAAGCTAAGAGTCGCTTTTAGCATTTTTGCGAACGCGCCTTAAAACAACCTCTGCTTGCAGTTAGGAAGAAATTTGGCCTAAAAACAAACGAGAGAAAATGTATATATATATATATATATATATATATCCATTTCTCACTAACGTAATGTTACGAGTATACAGGTAAAATAATGAGCCGAGGTCTTGGCTCTTCTGGGATTTTACGTAGCGTAGGGTTGGTAGCTATCGTCACACGCCGCATAACAACCCAGAAGAGCCAAGACTTCAACTACACAGCGACGGAAGCCTGATATCTCGCAAAAGAATCAGTTACTTGCAAATATGTCTAAGTAGAAATATCTCGAAAGACAATGACAACGTAACTAACTCCATTCAGCAGAGTCCCTATTGACTAGTCAGTAGTTACGGAGCTTCACAAGACTTTTTTTGTGTATTATGGAAATTGTAGAATCACCACCGTCATTGCAATGTCCCAGAGCACAATATTTCACTTGACACTGTAATTACTATTTCGTTAAGAACCATGGTACTACTGCCCACCAACGTACGCCCAGTTCCAAAACCCATAAGGACGCAGAATAATATCTAGGGGCTCTGTGTAGGTTCCACTGGTGGATTCTAATAAAGATGGGTGGAGACAATATTGACGACCTGAGGGCCTATCAGCTGCTCAAAACTGAACTTCCTATCTCAGTTTCTTTGGATATTGTCCATTGCGCGTGCAATTAAAATGATTATTATAATAAGAGAATTTTTTTTTGCCTATGGCGCTGCAGCCCAACGCAGACCTTGCCCTTCTCATTCTTGAGATTTCTAGTTCATGGAAAACGACGCACCAGAGTCGGTAGGAATCCTCTGGACGAGTGATCAGCCCGAAGCAGAGGCCCCTGCCTGACAATACACAACTCACAAGAGACAAACATCCATGTCCCTGGCGGTTTTCGAAGCCACAATCCCACGCCTTAGACCTCGCGGCCACTGGGATCGGCGTAATAAGAGAAACGGCAGCCTATAATAAACGAGAACGTAACACCGGCCAAGGAAAAATGCGCCGGAATTTAGAATACCTTATACATGCAAGGGACAAAGTTAGACCTTTATGTTAATTACCCGAGAGAGGGAACTCCAGTGTCCAAAATATTTTGTGGGCAATTGTAATAAATCGACTACTGTCTTCAAATATTAAGGACTCAGATGGAGCCTGAGGTTGTTTTTCTTGGATGCCGAAGGGTCCTCTGTTATGAATCTAAGTTGGTGGCTAAGAATGTGGGTAAGAACAAAATTTACAGCCTCCCTCAAATCCTTAGCTTAGAAGTCAACGCTCAGTGTAACAGACATGGCACATTTTATCTTATATATCGTAGGTAAAATTTTGTTTTACAAATACCAAAATCTTTCCCACTTAGACAAATGTTGTTCTGCATTTGTGGGTGGAGGTGGCAGAGTTACGCCCCTTGCGAAATAAAAACGACGGTACTTGATGTAGACTTCGAGAACCACAGAAATTATTTTTATAAGAAAATAAAATTGAGCATGACGTCATAGCCACTACAGCCTGTTTACTGTAAAAATGAATAAAGGATTGCCCAAACGAGGGAGGAAAATCGCCTTCAATTTTTAATGTTCTTACCGAACAACGACAAAATAAGTCTTCTCTAAAAATTGTAAAGATTTCTGCTATGTTGCTTACAGCGTATTTTATGGTTGTTTTAAGAATTTGTAAAGAAATTCTGGATAGAGTTTCTCTCATAAATTATAATCTCTGTTTCTTAATACTGTCACATTTGCCTTTCTATTGCTTTCGTGAAATCAGAGGCGGCCGATATGATATCTGAACAAATTATGTGGTATTTACAGACGAAGTTGGTTAGGCTGATTTTTTTTTATTTCTCCAGTGCTTATGATAATTACTCCTTTCCACTTAAATTGTGAAATTTCGTCAAAATTCTGGATTTATTTGAATCATTGTATTTCTCTACGTGTTGCTCAGACACGTAAATATTATCTTAGGCTTTGTTACAAGAGCTGATGCATCTTCAGGCATTCGACGTAATAATTCATTTATTATATTTATTACAGTGCTTTAATTAAGAGACTAGCTCTAGGCCACGACATATCAACACTCTATCCGACAGCTCAGGTGCAGCACCGCACTCAAGAAGTGTCGTACTGATATTGCGTAGAAAATAATTGATGATACGAAGACTGACACGTATGCAAGTAAGAAATAATAGTTGATGGCTTGAGGCATTTCATCTCCTCTGTTAGGTGTTTCGTCTTCTATAAGAATAGTATTTTAACTCTTCCTTGCGAACATAATCAGTCAATAAGTTTACATCTCTTTGATACCCAGAATTAGCAAATAATATTTAACGTACACTACTAAGTGCATTTTGTAATAAGGTGTAACATATTTTATTGGCGTAACGAATCTAACACTCTTAAAATACAGTATCGATAATGCGATTGACACGCATCCGTAACTGCTTAAATGACGCTTTACTAAATCCGCCACAAGAGGAAGAAAAATAATATATGACTGATAACACTCACTAAACACGACAACGCTAAGCGAATACTCTTGAGGAATGTTTGCCATAAGTATTAAATATTTAAATGTTGTCAAGTATCTGATGTTTATTGGACCGTGCATCTTTATGTTAACTGAAGAATAAAAAAAAACCACTCGATGCCACTTGTTATTTTACTGTACTTCTTATAGGCTCAACATGTTTCGGGCATTACTATGCCCATCATCAGGAGCTCGCGACTATGATGTTGATTACTCATTGGTCGTTTCATTCTTGGTTTGCTGTATGTTGGAGGTTAGGTGCGGTTGGGCTGGAGTAGTGTCCGGGCTGCAGTCTGGACACTACTCCAGCTTAAACGCACCTAAACTCCAACCTACAGCAAACCAAGAACGAAACGTCCAATGTGGTAATCAACATCATAGCCGCGAACTCCTGATAATGGGCATAGTAATGCCCGAAACATATTGAGTCTATAAGAAGTACAGTAAAATAACAAATGGCATCTACTTGGTTTATTATTCTTCAGTTGTCATGTCTGTTTGAACACAACACTCCAATTTCATCGGCACAGAAACAGGCTCCTGCACATTACGCTAGACTATAGGTTCATGGCTGACTGATGTTTATCGCATTGTTGGACCTCAGTGTACGTGACATCGTATGACTTTGCCAAATAGAACTCGGGTAATAGTCCTCACATGGGTTTCTGCTGAATTCACTTAAGCAAACAACTAAGTAAGTAAGTAAGTAAGTAAATAAGTAAGTAAGTAAATGAATAAATAAATAAATAACCCTAAGAAGCAGATTCCTTCTTGAAAAGCTACCGTTTGCAGCCAATCAAGAAATTTCCTGTATTTTGTGGAACCCGAACTGTTATCTCCGCCAGTACTTCCACCAACAGGTGTACATAATAAGAAACAGCCCATATATAAGTCTTAAAAAACCCTACATGTTTCGGCATAGAGATGCCTTCCTCAGGGAGTTACAAGTACAAAGGATTATAAGGCCAACACATTAATAATTTATAATGTTTCATGCTAGAGTGGGAGATGAAGTTGTACTTCCAAACAAAATAACAGAAAAAGTTAATTTCTCTTAGCATACGCTCTACTTCAATTTATGTTTCATGTCTGGCTGGAAATAGCTTCCATTCTTCTAACGCATTATTTGCAGAGTATTTTTATGGAATGTTAAAATAATTTTACAACCAAAACAAGTAAATTATAATATGAATATCGCGTTACTGAATCAAAGTATGACAACTAAATTTGATTTATGGTGGATGAAAGAATAACTATGCGTGTTTCCTGCTAAAATGTTGAAATCTTGTAGCATATATAACACTTTATCTTTCGTTTACAATACAGACAACGTCGGCCCTATCTTCCTTTCTAAGCCACGCAGAATTTATGACCGAGGCACTGACCTCTGCAGACAGGGGCTTGAATGTGAAACGAAATTAAATTAGAAATATTTCAGGTAGAAGACCTACCTGTTACATCTTCAAGGAAGTTTCCAGTGGCACAAGAGTCACGCTGCGTTAATTTCCTCTGCATTTCGCATATCCGGTCTAGCGCCAGTTGTAATAAGTCTCGTGCATCTGCTTCTGTGTTTATCGGATTCTGTTGAAAATAAAAACATTATAAAATGCAAATCTAATAATCTAATATTATTTCTTTAAGCAGGGTAGTTGGTGTAGTGAGGTAACTGGTTCGGATTTCGGTTAAATGCAAGAAAACATACATATTTTACCATAGCTGAAGAATAAAAGACCAACTTGATGTCACTTGCTATTTTATTTCACTTCTTACGTATTCAACATGTTTCGAATATTAATATATCCATCATCAGAAGTTTGTGATTATGCTGTTGAATTACCACATCGGTCGTTTTGTTCTTGGTTCGTTGTGTCTTGGAGATTTGGTGCGGTTGGGTTGGAGTAGAGTCCGTGTTGCAGGCTGAAGCGTGCTTCAGCCTGCAACACGGATAACACTCCAACCCAACCGCACCAAATCTCCAAGACACAACGAACCAAGAACAAAACGACCAATGTGGTAATTCAACAGCATAATCACAAACTTCTGATGATGGATATATTAATATTCGAAACATGTTGAATACGTAAGAAGTGAAATAAAATAACAAGTGACATCAAGTTGGTCTTTTATTCTTCAGCTATTACAATGATGCACGATCCAATAAACATAAGATACATATTTTACATCAGGTATCATTCCTTTCAGAGATAGGCTATTATTTCAGACAATTAGTATGCTCGATTTCGACGTCACATGAAGCACGCTTTATACTGGAAGAATAAAAACCAATAAAGATTTCTCCTAAAAATGTTAATGTTCAACATCACACCTAACCGAAATTGGTATAGAACATTCAGAGGTTAAATATGCGGATGAAGAAGTCCCTCTGCTCTTCACATGGCCTCTATTTTGTTAATACATTGCGTAGTTTTTTTTTTACGACAGGTCCACAGCTTCTTCCACTCAGAGTTCTGCACAGAGGGCGATCTAGTGTTTCCTTTTTCAAATTCCACTATCTTATCTTTGCCTTAATGTTGTCCAACAGCTTCTCACGTATTCTTCCCCGTCTTCCCGTCCATTATATCTTCCCTTCTACAATGTGTTTTAAAAGACAGTTACTAGGTAAGAGATGACCAATCACAACAGCGTTCCTTTTTCATACGCTATGTAGGATTTCCTTTCCTCTATGCCTGTATTAAACACATCTGCAATTATTATACTATCGGTCCACGATCTTCCCCATACTTCTTCAGTATCAGATTTTACACTTTTACATGTAGTTCTGATCTACTTTCCGAAGTGTCCAATTTTCAGCGACATACAAAGCTATTCTCCAAATTTTCTTCCTTAATATGGAGTCCAATTTGAGGGTGACAAGATTATTCCTCTTGTTGGATTCTGCTTTTAGTACGGCAATCCTGGATTCAGTTTCATGTGTACATCTTGCACACTTTTCAAACTACCCAGTTATTTTAGATATTTTACATTCTCCAGCCGTTTTTTTTATCACAATCTGTAATGTGGATGAGTGCCCCAAGATTCTCATTGGTGTAGTTTTAGCCACATCTATTTCCATTTCATCTTCAACTAACTTGTCAATCACGCTCTGTAGTACCGTTTTGTTCCTTAGCTAGTAGAACAAGATCTTCTGCATATTTCGCGGTGCAAATTTCTTAAACTATTCTTTTGAAGTTTCCAAACCCCCAAGAGCATCCCCGGTAAAGTACTCACTCTATTAGTCAATATAATCAGTGATCCTTGTCTAACACCTCTTCCATTCTTAACACTTACTATGTCTACTTGGTCTTGTCGCATGTTAACACTCTGATCCATGTACAGGTTGCTGATCAATCTTCTTCCACACCAATCGATACCATTTTCTCTTAGGATCTGCATTAATTTGGCCCGATTTACGCGGACCAATGCCTTCTATCAGTCTATGAAGCAAGCACACAGACCTTCATCAGTGTCCCAAGTTCGTTCTAATATCATTCTCAACCCACATTTATAGTTTCTATTCTTGTTCCACATCTAAAACCAAACTGATTTTCTGCAAGTATGTATTCAATTTTCTTTTCAAGCCTTTTTCTAACTATCCTCGCTGCTCTTCTATAGTTTGGCTAAAGAAAGCTAATAAATGACTGTGGTTGATACGTCCTCCAGGTTTTCCGTGCAGCGACGTCTCTAGACAACCTAATTGACAACGAAACTTTAGAAGAATTCTTAGGCGTGTCATCCCCGTTGTGTGTAGAAAAGACTAATAGTGAGGAAAATATCAGCCATGAAAACCACAACTATAGTAGTATGGATTTATGATGGTATTTAATAGCAAAAAAATAACATCATAAATCCATACTACCATAGTTGTGGTTTTCATGACTGATATTTACCTCACTATTATTATTCAGAAGAATTTCCAAATTTAACTCTTTAAAGACGAAGCGCAGACTGCTTTATTTAAAGACCCAGTTCGTACCGCGCTGTAAGCACTTTTCATCTCGGTTATAAAAACCAATCAGTTTATGATGTAAGTGGCAAATTCGCTCTTTGTTCTCAGATAAACACAACACACATATAGACAGTGTGTGCAGAGCGTACATTTCTTGAATGTTAAACTGTTGGTGCATCACGCAACCAGTAGACTTTAAAAGATTAACATAACATCGTTATCTTCACACCTGAAGTGAATACCGGAAAAATATCCTCCATTTTTTCTCAAATACCCATTTTAGTGGTACTTTATTTTCCCCGCCACTGAACATTTATCAGCAGACACCCATCAAATCTCTACTCGCATACGAACTCCGTTCTTAACTTTTACGTTCTTTATGCCCGTCAGACTAAGATATAACGGCTTTAACTATCATAATAACTCAGACATTGCTTTTGAATAAATATTTTCTTCGCAACGTATTTCCGTCAACTGAAAACTTCATGTTTCTTTGAACCAAATATATACGTCCACACTTCAAAGTTCTGTATTAAAATAAATATGTTCTCAGAAAACGAAATGTTGTTTTATTTGATACGTACTTAGAACAAAGATAGCAAGTGTAGATAGAATGTAATATCAAGCGGATTCTTGTCTTTGTTTCCCGAACCCTCCTCAGATGGTCATGAAATTAGTCCACTGGACACACTTTTCTTCATTGTTCACAGTTTAGCTATGCCCTCAAATATCTTTTCCGTCATCATGGTCTCGCATTAAGTCCCTTTGAAGAGCTTATAACATGTCTACTTTGATTAAATCTGCGTTAAACTACCAGTCAAGGGTTTCATCCAGGGAGAAATCATATCTAAATAATTACAAGTTTCACTTTCCCAGATATAGCCCAATCAGTAAACACTGAATATCATTACTGCACCTCTGTAATTTCCTTAACCTTGTAAAGACTAAGATTAAGCTGTATTGCATTTATAGATTCATTTCGTACCGCGCAATAAGCACAAGCCTTCTCGGTTAGAGAAACCAAACAATTCATATTATATGCGAATACAATATTCAGAGAATCATAAAAAAACATATAAATCCACTCTGTGGGCAGAAAGTACAATACGAACGTTAAACATGATGATATGTACAGCAACCAATAAACTTTAAAAGATTAATTAAGTTTCGTCAGTCAGTAACTGCATAGGAACGTGACGTAATAGCAGAAAGGCTCATTGCATTATTACGCCACACCACAAATAATCTCTTAAATGTAGCCAAAATATTTAGTTATCACCAAGCATGAAGCAATACATATTAAACATTATGACTGCCCTTGTATTATTGTTCTAATTTACCGGCATGAACAACACGTCTACGTGACGCCCAATTATAATTAGAGTGTCCACTGCTTTCCTTGGTATTTTTCTCGTAAACAGCGAGATATCGGAAATAAACGCAGGTCTTCGTGTAAGAGTTAGGTTACGTTATCTTTATAAGATTTCAAACAACCTCGAACTTGGTGAAGCGATTTTATTAAAAAAAAATTACAAAACTTCAAGAAAATGATTCCAGCGACAACCGACTTGTTTCACAGGAGAGATGAGCGAAGGGCACACGTAGCAAAACTAAGAGTTGTTTTTCGAAATCTTTTGGGGAACACGGTTAGAAACAGATTTTTTTTAGCAGCACATATGATCCTACCATATTATATTCATGAATACATATTAAACCATTTTGTATTACCATTCAAAGCAATGTTGTCTGTTTCGAATAAGATAATTAAACAATATTTGAATTGTATTTGAAAGATTCGCTACGATTTTAGACCAAACGTTTATACGAAGTATTCTCAGCTTATGGACTTCCAGTGTTTAAGTAAAAATTGCAGTACATTGTAAATAACGCACATCATATTACCGGATTTCACGTTAACTTACAGAAGTTGGTAGGTCGTCGCTGGACGACTAGGTGGAACGACTGACACAAACATTAGGGCAACTTAGTTGAACGATCTCTCGAACGTTAACTGCCTGTCAGCATTGTAAAACGCAAACATCTATGCTACAAGTAGAATATAAATGTGATTCCAGTTATTTTAGCGACCTTAAACGTTAAATTGATTATTTTATCTGACTTAGTTCTCAATGATCAATAAATATTTTGCCTAGTCGAGTCTGTGTGGACAAGTATAGGATATTACATACAGAACCGGTTTCATCAACGAAGGCAATCTGCTCAAGATTACAACGTATATAATTTTCAGTGACTATATTTTGGTCTTATATTTTTGGTGTTTATAACCAACATCTTTGCTTTCGAAATGCAGCCCAAAATTACCTTGATCCAGAACAGTAAAACCAAAACAAGAAAATGATACACAGAATTTTAAAGAACGGCATATTTGTGGCTTCGCTTAAGCAGTACACAATCCTAGCTTCCCTCTTTTTACACGGAAATTAATTTCGGATTTTATTAAGAACTGGTTATTTTGCATAAAACTTCGTTAAATTAAGGATCACAGTCATACCTTCTTTGCTAGATTACCGTGTTGACTTTCGAACTACCGTCCGTCTGACAGACTTGTATTTACTTTCAGTCGGATTAAAGCCATCTTGTTGAGGTGAGGAACCAAGTAAACATATTATAGCGTACACTAAGATGTGCATTCTTTGATGTGTTGCGATTAATCCCACACTGTGGAAGGGTAAGTATGTCAGGCGAAATTAATGCAATATAGCACCAGATAAAGAAGACTAAGCAGGTCGTCATAAAAGCAAATTGTAATTTACTTTTGAAAATCAAATTATAATCGTAGAAAAGTATAGTATAAAGTTTCAGGGTCAGGTTACTAACTGAATTAACTCTAAGCCATACAATCTTCCTTCCAAGATTCACTGTAGGGTTTGCAGGAATGTTACCAGCGTGTCACAGCTGTGCACACACACACACATAGGTAGCCATTATTGTATTTTCTTTGTTGAATACCTCCCTGAGGATGGCCGGAAAAGGCCGAAACTTGTACATTTTTGTGTATTACTGTATCTAGTTATAATGCAGTTGTTGGAAAGTGTGTGGTGTCTTGTCTTTATGCATGGAACATGAATAATTTTGAATTCTGGTTTCTGTTTCATACTTCTCAAAACATAAATTCCTCTTGAGGTGTTCATTTCTGTTGGTATAAATTCTAAGTACAGCCCGAAAGATAAAAGTACCGAGCTCTATGACCGGCAGGGAAGGCAACTTCTCCGTTCCATAAAAGTTTTAGGGTCCACCCAGTGCCTACCGAGGGCACTTCCCCACCATAAACCGGCCATAACATCCATTTAGTTTCAGAAGTTAAGAACAACTGGAGATATACCTCTCCCGCCTCACCCTCTCTTTCTCATGGGAAAGTTAAAGCAATTCCTGTTACAAGTCTGGACAGGTCCTGAAAGTTCCAGGAATTTGAGGCTCCCAGATTTCATGGCAATCGGCACATGAAGGTGGAAAGGTTGTCAGCCCTAAGCACAGGCCGCCTTTACCCCCCCCCCCCCAGGAAATATTCCTGGTACTCATTTTTGTTAGAGGCTGAGTCGCCCGCATGGCCACAGTGTGGCCAGAAGGACAATGTCAATGAAAATGTACACCACCGGGAATCGAACTCGCGACCTTCCAACTTGTAGCACAGTGCCTCAAACCAAATGGGCCACCGCATACCCCTGTTTCTCAAGTGGTGTTTAAATAACACAGGACACCTTTACCTTTCGTTTACCTTTACCGAAAATTAATATTAAAATAGCAACTGTCTTGAGCGTCAAAATAATAGTCCACAATATGATAATTTTTAAAACAGAAAATGACGTGCCGGATGGAAAAACTTGAAGAAAGTTCTGACGAGATTACTCCGACTATGTGAAAAGAAAGTAACGAGGAGGGTGGACAAAGCTACGTTGTAAGGAAGTTTATAGTTTTTGCAGCCTATCTTATGCAGCATACTTCGTTACGTAAAAAGGATACAATAAAAAGGACATGTATAACACCAGTGAGATGGATGCTATATGTGTGAATGTTTTTGATTTGGAAAATTAAGGAGAAATATTCGTTTGGAGACATGGACATAGACAGTGAGATTACACTACAATTTTTTAGAAAACAATAGCCTGAAGATGTACTCAGACAAATCAGGTTAAGCGTAGAAAAGAAGACCAACTAGATGCTACTGAATGCTTTATTGCACTTATAATTTGCTCAATATGTTTCGGCCACATATATGCGCATCATCAGGAGCTCGAGACTATACTTGTGTTGCAGTCGCACAGTTTCCCTTATACCGGACGCATAGCCTGCTGCTCTGCTCCTAACAGCCGACCACCAGCAACTAAGGCATTACACATCACATGCGGTAATAACACAAGTATAGTCTCGAGCTCCTGATGATGGGCATATAAGTGGCCGAAACATGTTGAGCAGATTATAAGTGCAATAGAGCATTCAACTGAAGATAAACTGTGGTGGCGGATTCATCTAAATATAATCATTTAATTTTCGGGTTAAAGAGAAGCAGTGAAATTCTGGACCAGCTGCGTTACTCCCAACATTTAAAGCAAGCCTGTACACGGGGAGTTTTTTTTTTTATTCTTTCCATCAATTCAACATAAAAACGCCGATCCCATCAAGTGCGGAAAATATTCATTTGGAAGGTATTACATTTCATCTACAAACATTCGACGTACAGCCCTATGAATTAAGTATCCTCCCCAGTTTAACGTCGGTTTTATATAAGATATTCGTATAATTCCAAATTTTACGGTTTCCCTAACCACCTCTTTAAAATATCATCAAAGCGAATTGCTCCCAAGTTCTTCTTGTTATCATGGTTCTGGTCGGACGGCGTCGAATAAAAGCCTCTTTTTTCAATAAACCGAATGTTGAAGGCGTTGGAAGCGGCTCGATTCTGTTTTGTTTCTTACAGCCAGGACCACCTTCTTGTTTATTTTCGGCAGTAAAGAATTACACATTATCAAAGGTCAGCATGATAGTAGACTATTTCTAAATTCTTCTTTCATTTGTAAGTCCTTGAAAAATTGTACCCTTTCGAAAGCAGTTTATTTGTTGTGATGATGCAGCTAATGGAATTAAAACAAGTCACGGCTCAACAAGACGGGGACTTATACCACCAAAGAAGCTACCTACTGAAACCGACACAAAATGTGGTCGCTCTATACTAGAAGAATTCTTTAATGAGCACTCACTACCGTGTGTTTATGTTGAAATGATTTTACTCGGATGTGTAAAGTTAAAATTGTTTCTTTAGAAGCCATGAGGGTGTTTGAGGGATTAGGTATACCTCTTTCCATTCTTACCCTCCGCACTACATGGGGGTGAGTTGTTAATTTCACGCCACGGCCGTTACAGCCCAGGAGAAATGGCCTAAGACATTCATTGAATATAGAGCTCGGTGGGCCCAGAACCTGTTTGGACGCTTTCAATAAAAGAAAAATCCCTGTCCTTCGCCTGGAATACAAGGGCGATCTCTTGCTTATCCGGAGCGTAGCCTAGTCACTACACTGACTGACTGAGCTAACCCGGCTCCCATTTTTATTCTTAAATGAAACTGATAAGGCAGCATAACAAGTTAGCATCCATGAACTGGAAAACTAATAGACAAACTGTCACAATGCTTTACGATACGCGCCCTTCTTAATCTGTTAGTAAGGAGTCCAAATTGCAAAATATGATTTATGCACGTTTGGCTGTTGCGATTCTTTTTTTTAGGGGCGAAACTAATGTGCAAATCAGGCTAACCCTGTCTGCAGTCCACCTTTGCACTTCTGTTTAAGATATATGCTATTATAATTAGGGACGATATATTTGCAGTTCTGTTGGTCTATTATGGCAAAAATATTAATACGTTTACTTTACAGAGGCAACTGGTTATTAATTTACTGCAAACCAACAAAATGGGCGACAGTTCTCTACTCAAATTTAAGGCTGTTCTATGCACCGAATTATTAAGAACTCCCAATTTCTTTGGATATATGTTGGTTTTCGTAGATATGGCGTATACTGCCTTCCAAACGAAGCTGACTGTACCAAATAAAAATTGTGTGGAATTCTCATACCATCAAATAAAAAAATCAAAGCAAGCAATAACTAGAAAGCACGTCAACTAATAGGCTAGAACAAAAATATATAAGTTTTTAAATTCAAGCCACATATTTATTCAAAGATATTATTTTATCTTTTAGTCGCGCATTTTGAAACTCTCTACATTCCTTCAGCAAATCTACAACGACAACCAGCTCCAGACCAAGAGTGTTTTTGAAACAAATTCTTAATTCTGCAAAATTCGTGGAATTTTCAAATTTCTTTCCTGTTAATCTGACCGCCGACGAATGACAAAAGTTATAACGAATTTTTAGCTCAGAATATCACTAAAGAACCCTTACCAATACTGGCTACAGAAGACAGTCACAGGGTTGGCCAATGTTTCTATGTCAATATGTGTCTTAAATGAGTGATACACAAACGGTTACACTTCGTTTGTTCAACACTGTACGGTTTTGACAAGGCGTGGCTTCCGAAAAGCAGTGTTTTAGCATTTTAAAATATGTGTTAGACGATGGACAAAGCCCAAGAGAAGAAGAATATATCTGTAAATTAGTTTGCTCTTGATACACTCCTCTCGTGCCAATGAACAAAGAATTAGTAACGCAAAATAAATATCTGAAGTGCTTCTCCTACAAACTGCCAAATTAGACCCATGGGGCTAAATAAACCAAAGCCTCGTTATTACTTCACTAACAAATAGTACCAGGGCGTATTAGATGTGATATAAATGTTGTTCCGACGTAATTATCGCAGCAATCATGAGACCTTCTAAATTATAACCTTAAACTACATTCTTCATTAATCACGACGGTAGTAGTTTGTTTTTAAGGCTGCATTAGTCCAGATTCACCCAGCAGCCATAAGAAGAGAGACAACATTTTACAAAAATACAAAAAGAAAAGGTTCTCAAGCAAATAAATTAAATTAAAAATACATTAGAGGAACATTAGTGAAAGAACTTATGTTCATCCAGAAATTTAATTAAAAGATGCCAGTAGCAATGAGCGGGGTTGTAAAAAGGGTTGGAATGGATAGGGGAGGGTGCAGGGAAGATAAAGGGAAATTTTTATATTATTTTTTTATTACCAGGTGTGACCAAAGCCCAGACAAATATAAGAAAACTTATTAATGAAATTCTCGGAAGTCAACCTCTCCCCCTTAATTTCTGATGATAACAAAGTGACTGGGTATGGACTGGATAATCAGCGAGTTTCTTCCAGTAGGGTCAAAAGTTTTCTTTTCATCAATACACTCAGATCGGTTCTTGGGAACACCAAGTATTCTCTCCGGTGGGTACCAGGGACATTGCTAACAGCTTGAAAATCGTGGAAAATAAATTTTGTGGCAATTTACGTCCATTCATCTTGTGTTCCTTCCTAGCACGATGCATAAACACTAGGGCAACCTGATTTCAAATTCGAAATCTCAGTGAGAATGACAGATTTATAAGTGCAGATCAGATACCATCTGGTATGTGACATTGATCTGCATGTAATTTCTACAATTTGAAGTCGTCACATTATGAATATAAAGACTGTGATATTTCGGGAAGTGATATGGTAGCCTGGGACAGAGACATAAATGTTTCAGGGGTATCTGTTACCTCCATCTTGTGAGAGAAGAAGATGGAGGCAGTAATCAATAACAAAAGCGAGCTCAGAAATGTGTAAAAAACTTTAGTCGGCAAGGCCGGATAAAAATGGGAACATTGGGAGATACAAGTGTACATAGGAAGGTAATAATATGAATAAAATAAAGCATATTAAAGGCGTATGATATAAAAATGTGCAGTAAACTTTGACTAATCCGTGACAGAAGTCATAGGCAGGCTGGCATAAACGTGATGATTAATCTTTGAATTCCAAAAAAAAACAAGGGACATTTTGAGTGATTTCAGGTTTCCGCTGCGGTCCAAATGAGATCGTCGCTCTTCTGAGATGTTACGCAGTGATGATTGTTAGTGATTTTTACCGTCGTTTCTTCTTATTATTGGACCCCTTGCCCATTAAATTTGGGACAGACATGTTGCCCCGAAACATTGGTAACTAAGTGGCAAATTACGCTGCGTCACATCCTAGAAGAACGAAGATCTCAAGAGAAATTTTGACCTGCTGAGAGACTATAAACTCCTCAAGAAGGGATGTTTCATTGTATTAGCAGACTGAATAGTTTGCTACTTGTTACAGACGAATCATAATGTAACCTGTCATACGAAAGCTGTACACTGTCATTGTTTTTTGACGGTCAGGTGACCGTGCATATTGATAAATTCTTATAATAAAACCAACTAGATGCACTAATTTCTCAAATTTATTTTTGGAATGAAACTCTACATGTTCCGGACAGTTCCTATGTCCATCATCAGGAGTTTTTCACTGTACACATAGCAATGGTATATGTCATACAGGTTTGCTGATAGCTTGCGAGCAGGATCAGGACGGAACCAGTTCCGTCCTGATCCTGCTCGCAAGCTGTCAGCAAACCTGTATGACATATACCATTGCTATGTGTACAGTGAAAAACTCCTGATGATGGACAGAGGAACTGTCCGAAACATGCCGAGTTTTATTCCAAAAATAAATTTGAGAAATTGGTGCATCTATTTGGTTTTATTATAAGAACTGTCATT
>Ga0131853_10009726_pt1 | contig 17590 bp, 19 predicted proteins | sample TergutLab28metaG_FD_92764 | JGI IMG/M metagenome (GOLD analysis project Ga0131853, IMG submission 92764) | Labiotermes labralis P1 segment gut microbial communities from Petit-Saut dam, French Guiana - Lab288 P1 (version 2) (version 2) | ecosystem: Host-associated > Arthropoda: Insects >... | reverse complement strand
TGGAATCCCTACAAAATCGCTACACATGCAGCGATTTTGTAGGGATAGGCCAGGCCGCTTATGCGCTGCCTAGCCTACCTTTGAAACAGTAACAAAATTTTAGCAAGCTATATTTTTGTTACTATTTCAAAGGAATTCCACTATATATATATAAACATGCCTACTGCAATGATTCTGCAATTTTAGCAAGCTGTTTATGGGTAAGATCCGGTGAGTCAAATATATACACGGTATCGCCTATATGCAAGCTCAGCATGCTGTTACCTAAGTATCCGCTATAACCGTTTATTTCAATTTCCACAAGATCCGTACCCCAAACAGGCATACCCCACTCTTCTTCATAATACATAATGTGAAGGCGCAGTTCATTTTGCCCGTCACTGTAATAAACATTTAAGTTTCTGCCCGCTAAAAATTCTTCAGGGTTTCTTATTGGGCATACTTCATATACGGCACGGCTAAATACGAATCCTTCAGGAAGATACGACGGAAACAACGGATTTTCTATTAGAAAAATTTCCAATGCTTCGTCTAAGTTGTCAAAAGTTCGCAGGTCACGTATTACAGACTGCACCCCATCTATCTCTACAACTATAGGGCCTTCACTATCCATATCTATTTCTATACTGCCCATTGTTCCTTCTTCAGACTCCATGATACTAAAGTGCTTAACATACTCTTCACCCTGTATGACTCTGGTTTCTAAATATCTCCAAACGGTTTCGCCAAAGGCAGCAACAGTTAGTGACATTGTGGCAATTATTGCTGCTGCTATCATTATTGTTCTTTTAAATATTCTGCTTTTCATATTAGGATTCTCCTCTTTGTCTATTTTGGTCAATTTGCCTTTCAGGGTTTCGAGATTTTTCTCATAGTTTTTGCTGTTTTCCGAAAAATCTATATTTTTGCAATTGGCAAAAAACTCATCATTATTATAATCTTTCATAACTCTGCCCCCTCATCCATAAAATTTCTAAGCTTCTTAAGCGCCCTGTAAACAATAACACCTACATTTGAATCACTTATATTCAAAAGTTTAGCAATTTCGTGATGTTTAAGGTCTGTGGCAAATTTCATAGATAGGATTTGGCGCTCACTGTCTTTTAGTTTGCTCATGGCTTTTATAAGAGCTCTGTGCTGTTCGTTAAAAACCGCAACTTCTTCCGGTGCTCTTATTGGAGAAATAAGTTCAGCCGCACTGTCTAAACCCACAAAATTTTTGCGTGCTCTTACGCGGAGGTAGTCCGTAACTGTGTTTTTAGCTATGCCTATCAGCCACGCCTCAACAGCAAAGGATGGGTTATAGCTATCCCACTTGCTTATAAGCTTTTCAAAAACAAGGCTGGCAAGCTCTTCTGCATCAAAGTGATTGTTGATTCGAAAACTTATATAGTTGTATACATTTTTATAATATTGGCGGTATATGGACTCAAGCAGCTGCACGTCCAGCCGGCGGTTTGCCTGCCGCTCATTAATTGCAGCAATTGTATGCATGGTGCCTCCTTCCTATGGCGGTGAGTGATAGTAATTTGTGTAAGCTTACATAAGGGTATACGTCAATGAAGGGTTTTCATTACATTATATTTAGCAAAAAAATGAACCCCATCACTAAATTACTTGTGATAAGGTTCATTATTGTTAATACGAAATGCCCTATACACCTGCTCCAGAAGCAGCACACGCATAAGCTGATGCGGAAAAGTCATCTTAGAAAATGATAAAGAAAAATCGGCCCTTGCAAGGACATCTCCAGCCAAGCCAAGGGAACCGCCTATTATAAGATAAATATGGCTGTGCCCGTCTACAGACAGCTTAGCTATTTTAGCCGCCAGCCCTTCACTGTCAAGGGAAACACCACCTATGGCAGCTGCTATTACATATCCACTGTCTTTAATATTTTTAAGTATTCGCTCACCTTCGCGCTTAAGAACTAAATCAGCCGCAGCGGGGCTTAGGTTTTCAGATGCAGGCTCGTCTGAAAGCTCAATTATTTCTATACGAGCATATTTTGAAAGCCTTTTAGTATACTCGTCTACCGCTGAGCTAAAATACTTCTCTTTAAGCTTGCCTACGGTTATAAGTGTAATCCTCATAACTCCAAGCGCTCAGAAAACGTACCTCTTTGAGCCAAGTGCAAGCCTATGTCTTTACCTACCTTTATATGATTGGCACTTAGTATAGCGCTAACCGTATCCATTGCTATCAGAGGCATATTGTTTTCAGCACTTAAATGACCAAGAAACACATGCTTTAGTTCCTTACACATTACCTCACAAAGCAGTTCACCTGCCATGCGGTTAGAGAGATGCCCCTTATCACCCATTATTCTTTTTTTAAGTATGGCCGGATACCTTCCGTTTTTCAACATTTCAATGTCATGATTAGATTCAAGCAAAATCACATCCGAACCAAAGAGTTTTTCACGGATATTGTCGGTAACAGAGCCAATGTCAGTTGCTACAGTAATTTTTTTGTCTTCCAGGTATACGCAGTAGCCGACAGGGCCGGCAGCATCATGGGGTATCTCAAAGGCTTCTACAGAAAGGTCACCTAAACTGCAAGGCTCACCAGCCTGTACAATATGTTTTTTGGAAGGGGCAACTTCCCCTATTAAATTATGGCGGTTTATGTGGGCCCAAGTTTTTTCAGAAGCGTACAAAAGGGTGCCGTATCTTCTTGACAAAATTCCGGCCGCTTGTATGTGGTCGCTATGCTCGTGGGTTATAAATATTGCATCAAGCTCTTCGCAGTTAATGCCCGCGGCAGACTCTAAGCCCTCTTTTATACGTTTGCCGCTAAGACCGGCATCTATCAATATATGGGTAGAGTCGGAACCTATATAAATGCTGTTTCCGTCAGAGCCGCTGGCTATGGGACAAAATTTAACGCTCATGCTTGTTTTATCTCCCTAACCAAGTTCACGAAGGAATTTAATGTTGCCGGCCCTATCTTTAGAGTCCACTCTTAAAATATCAGCGCCAAGAGCTGCCAGCTTGCCGACTATATCCTCATAACCTCTGTCGATAAAACGCACATTGTCTATCATTGTGCGCCCCTCTGCTGCCAGTGCGGCTATAATAAGTGAAGCACCGGCACGAAGGTCAGTAGCCGAGCTTTCCGCCCCGGTTAAATTAACCGGGCCTTCAACCACTGCCGCCTTGCCCTCAACGGTTATATTGCAGCCCAGCCTTTTAAGCTCGTCCACATACTGGAAGCGGCTCTCCCAAATATTTTCTGTTATTATGCTTGTGCCTTCAGCAACGGATAAAAGTGCTGTCATCTGTGGTTGCAGGTCAGTTGGAAAACCGGGGTAGGCCCTTGTTTTAATATTTGTGGCCTTTAAGCGCTCAGGCCCTACTACTCTTATATAATCATCCCCTGTTTTTATAGAGCAGCCCATTTCATAAAGCTTGGCTGAAAGCGGGTCCATATGTTTGGGAATTATATTTTTAACAGTAACATCACCGCCTGTTGCAGCGGCAGCTATCATATATGTTCCGGCTTCTATCTGGTCAGGTATAATAGTGTATTCAACGCCTTTAAGCTCTTTAACGCCGCTAATTCTTATTACATCTGTTCCGGCGCCTTTAATTTTGGCACCCATCATGTTAAGAAGGTTGGCTGTGTCAACTACATGAGGCTCTTTGGCGGCATTCTCAATAACAGTTGTGCCTTCGGCCATTGCAGCAGCAAGCATTATATTAATTGTAGCACCCACAGACACCACATCTAAATACACGCCGCAGCCTTTAAGCTCGTCTGCATATGCTTTTACTATGCCGTTTTCAACATAAACATCAGCGCCTAAAGTTTTAAAGCCTTTAATATGCTGGTCTATAGGTCTATTGCCAAAATTACAGCCGCCGGGCAGTGCCACTTCCGCCTTGCCAAACTTACCTAAAAGCACACCTATTAAATAATAGGAAGCCCTAATTTTTGTAACGGACGGGTTGGTTGCTACATGGCCTTTAATATTGCGCGGGTCAATCTCTAAACAATGCTCGTCAATAAAACGGCATTTAACCCCCAAATCATTCATAGCAGCAATAAGGCTTGTTATATCTTCAATATTAGGCAAATTGTCTATTATACACACATCATTGGCCAGCACAGCGGCAGAAATAACAGCCACCGCAGCATTTTTAGCACCTTGAGCATTAACCTCACCGCTAAGCCGCTTTTTGCCGTTGATAACTAAATACTCTTCCATCAAAAAACTCCCTTATAAATAACGCATTATCTGTAATTATAGCGAATACGTTTAAAAAAAACCTAAGTAACACTTCATAAGCTCCTTCAAACGTATGAGTGCCCCTTGCATCAATATTTTTTGCTATGCGAAAAGTATTGATGCAAGAGTTACATGATTTTGCTTTATCAAAGTCATGTAACTGCCGTTATGGTTGGTTTCCAACTGTAACGGCTATAGTACATACCGACTTGGCTCAGTCTTCACAAAGTCTCGTTGTGCAAGAGAAGAAATGCCCCACTATCTTCAGCATTTTTTATGTGCACATTATAACATTTCTATTACAAGATGTAAACAGAAAATTTCGAAAGAGAAAAGCTTAGCAGCACTCATCACAGCTACTGCCTCTAAAGAACTTATTAATAAACAAACTTGCGCAGCCTACACCGGCTTCAACCTTAACAGCAAATGCCGGGCAGTTTAGTGCACAGGCACCGCACTCCATGCACAAATCTTTATCTTTTATCTTTGCCTTTTTGTCGTTCATTACAAATACCCTATGAGGACAAACCTCAGTACATCTTTTACAGCCAACACACTTATCTGCATTATACGAAAGGGTGTTGGCGTTTTGTATATACTTATGCACTATCATTTTGACTTAGCTCCTATCCCAAACAAATGAGCAAAAAGCAGAAACGCCGCACCGATAGCCGCAATACCCGCCATAAAAGGCAAAATTTGCTCAATTTCTTTTTTCACACCGGAGTGTGATGTATAAGTTGAACTGCCTGTAAAGTTTAGAGCATGGTATGAAGATACGCAAGGCAGCAAAAACAGCTTACCGGCTGATAAAAATCTATTACTTTCAGCAAACCCTTTAGTTAAAACAAGATAAGCCGCCGTCCACCCAAAGCCAAGCTGCCATCCTTTTATGGAAAAAGCCTTACCAGGAATATATGGGAGCAGCAGCGGTGTAATAACCGAGCCCACAAAAACAGCCCCTATATAAGCGGCAACATCATGCTTGGTAAATGGCCTTTTGGCGAACAAGTTTGTCAAAAACAATACTGAAAAAACCTGCAGCGATTTTTTAACAGCAGGCACTATCTCCATAGGTGTAAGAACAAGCCTGTCAGTAAATGTAAATTTTATTAGCCGCATTTCTTCTGTCGCCTTATTACCTGCTGAAATAAAAGCCTGTATATCAGCTGAGCGCACAGGGCCATATATAACAGAAAAACCCGTACGACCTGTTACCTCATTAGCCGCTACACCGGGCGCTCCCAACTGCGGCAAAATCAACTCTCTGTGGTTTACCACCTCTGATAGTTTAACTGCTTCAATGCGCTTCACAAGTTCCTCTGTTCCAAAAGTCCCTTTTCCCGCTGCACACCAAACATTAACCCCTTTTGTATCTAATATCAGCAGCCAGCAGTTAAGGCCGTCAAGATTTTTTCGAACCGCGTCAACCGTAAGTTTGTAATTGGCGCTGACTAAAACAGGAGAGCCGCCGTCTGGCCTACCGACACTGTAAAGCCCCGGCTCAACCCTATAATTCATGCGGTCTATGCCTAAACGTATTTTGCAGGCACCCAAAATATCTTTAAATGACAGGGCTGTTGATGCTTCTGGTATACTTCCATCCTTAACAGAGCAGCAGCATTTTTCACCTCTCAAAAGTGAAATATTTTAGTTTTTGGCATCTTCGTAAAAACATTTTTGGTCATATGAGCTTAAAACTATAGTATACTCAACCATAAAGCCGGGCGGACACCCCCTTTATTATCACCTAAATGATGAAATGGGCCGCCAACGTTGCACTTTAAAATATTGTTGCCCTGTATCCCTATGTTCCCGTCACCGTGGATGTATACGGCTTTCACACCAACTCTTCCGGGCGAGCGAAGCCACCACCACCATCTCCCGCCTTTAAACACAGCACTTCTCTTACTATTGTTTTCATCTTTTCTCTGAAACCAATAATTTTGATTCTTACCTCGGTTTTGCAGCTTTGCGCTGCTGTCCCCGAAATATCTGCACACTACTTCTTCAACACTTAATAAAAATATGCTGTCCCTGGTTTCCGCGCCGCCATTTGTGCCAAACCATTGATTGTTCAGGTTTTTATTTACTACAGGGATTATTTTTGATTTATCAGTTTCGGTGAATGTATCATAAAATTCACCATTAAGATACTTTCTTAACTCACAGTCCGCCCATGTTATGTCAACATAACTATCATGGTAGGCACGTTGTTCTATTATTTCTTCGCTAATAATCAAAGCTGCATTGTTTTGCACATCAATCACGCGCCACTCATACTCACCAAATGCTACTTTATCTCCTGTCTGCATTTGTGCCTCCCCTCAAATGCCTTTTTGCATTTGCCTCTCACAGTTTCATTACTTATACACAGCACTCAAGGCAAAGCCGGTTTAAACCTTAAAGTATCCTCCATGTGTTTAAGTAAGCATTGATTACTATAAGTCTCATAATATATCCACCCTCGGGCAAATACTCTCTGTAATAAATTCTAAAATATGGATAAGCATTACCCAACTCCAAGTCCCTGGGGTCCATAAAATAAACTATATCCATTTTTTCTATAACCCTTTTAGGCCTGTCAACACTTTCAACTCTCATAGCCCTAAGGAATGAAAAAAGAGCCTCATCTGCACCGCAAATTTCATTAGCTGCAGCGGAAAAACCCACAGGCATATTATGAGAATACTCAACCCGCCGTATGCCGTAACCATCTATGGCAAAAAGAAAGTAATTATTATAAATAATAAGGCCATCTATCTGCTGCCTGTACTCAAGAATTATTTCATTGCCATTTGAATAGGGGCCAACGTCTAAATTAAAGCCTCCGGCCATATCTCCGATGCCGCTTAGAAACTCATCACTCATTCTTCTGGCGCTGTCAAAGTCAACTACTCTGTATTCGGTTTGACTATCATTTTCAAAAATAACTATATTTTCGTATATAATCAGCGAGCGGCCATTATGACCATACCACCGCCTGATATTGTCACCTTCATAACTATAGCTCACAACATCACTTGTTGTACCAAGAAAAACCTCCACCATCTCATCAGCATCTTTAGCTCCGGGTAAAAGCTCCAATGTTCTCATAGGCGGGGTATTCCTAATAATGGGAGTTTCAATTGTTATGTTGTACCCCAATAACACCTCTACAATATTGCGCTCCTGCTCAGCCGAAAGAATATGCCTTTCACGGCCCATAAAAAGAACTACGCCAAGCATAATATTAAGCATAATCAGAAAAGTTACTATTATATTCTTCGCTTTACTCCATTCCATAAATGCTCTCCATTAAGAATCTGCTAAGGGACTGTGCAGAAATAAATGTTGCAAATTTCCCGCCGTATTTTTGTTCGAGTACAAGGAGTTGACGTGACAGCGTACCCGCGGTACGGCTAACGGCAACGACGAAGTAATCAGGCAAAAATGCCAGGAAAATGCAAGATTTATTTCGTAACAGTCCCTAATACGGGTTTGTGTTAAGAGACTCCATTGAGCTCATACCATCCCACATTCTAAAATCCACCCACAAATTCATGGTTCCAACTCCCGTCAAGCGGTCAATACCCGGTGCAACAAAAGCTAATGTAATGCTCTCAAGGCTATTCGGGTCAAGCTCTGAATTTATTATATAAAGCGGAAGGTCTCTATTTGCTCTCTCCCTAATTCCATCATTAACACTAAACTCATAAGCAAGACGAGTGTAGCTCACAAGATTACCGTCTCTAAACCTTACAGCTATACCGTTTGTGGTAAGCTCACCTATTGAGTTTCTAAGAGAGTCTGCAAAAACTATAGGCAGCCCTTCCAAAATGTAGTCAAAGTAAAATATTCTTTCATTGTTTCGCTCTTCAAAGCCCGAAAGGTAGATATCATTGGTTAAAAATAAGTCGCGCTTTGCCATAAAGTCAAGGGCAGCTGCAAAATCATCTAAGAGCTCTGTATTTGTTCCATCCCTTCTATAGCTGATGTATTGAATCACATTCTCAGGAAAGTGCCTGACTATATTGTTTTCATCAGCCCAGGCGAATATTGGGGCTATTGAAGCATCATAAACGGCAGAAGGATTATCAAAAAAACTCATAAGGTTAGCGCGTATGGTGCTTTTAACAGCCCCGTCAGCAATATCAAAATGGGCGGGCCGGGCCTCACCTACAGGGTAATAATAACCGTCGCCCCAAACAGGAATAAATAGGTTATTATAGGGGTCAGAGTCGAGACCCAGCAGAAAACTTGAACTCCAGCGTATATTATCAGAAGCGGACAAGTTGGCAGCAGAATTTGTGACGGCAAAAAACTCCTCCAAAGCCGTCGGCTCATTAACCAAGTATCCGGCCCAGCTCTTTGTATATCTGTTGTGAAAGTATACATTAAGCCCCGAATCGTCTGCAAAAAAGAGTATCCTGTTAAATATCTCAATAGCCGGCTGTGCAGCCATACCAAGCCCTAAAGCCTTCACAAAGTGCATGGATGACATCTCTTTTGCGTATTCATAAATAACCACAGAGCCCTTCAGCAGCTCCTCGAAATCAGGCGAAGTAACCCTAGCCGCGCCTCCACCTGAAAGAGCCGCCAACAAAACCTCATCTGCAAAAGCTCTTACATCATTATCCGACATGCCGCTGTATACCACATGAAAATCCTCTGAGCCGTTACCCACTACTATGCGCATGGGGAAAGCAAAATTCCTCATAAGCCCACTCTCAACACTAACTTGCCGGCTTCTCCCAAAAAGGGTAAAAAAACTCCCCCCTGTGTCTTCAAACCATATCTCCGATGTTTGGTATAGGGCTAAAAAAACTAACAATGTAATTAAAACATTCTTAAACCGATTTAGATTCATTGTGTAAATTGCTCCATACTCTTAGTTAGCTAAGAAATTGCACTTGTGCAATCTCTTATAATGGGGTTTGGGACGCGCCCCAAGGTTTTCAAGCCCGCTAGCAAGGTTTAAAGCTAGCAACCTATCCCACCAAAAGCCGCCCTAAACCTGAGCACCATAGTTGTCCCTCTGCCCACATCGGACAGCGCATAAATCCTGCCCTCGTGAAGCTCCATTATTTCCCGCGCAATGGCAAGGCCAAGACCGGTGCCACCCATTGCGCGGCTTCTGGCCTTGTCTACACGGTAGAAGCGCTCAAAAATCCTGTCCAAATCTTCTTTGGGAATACCCATACCCTCATCTTTTATAGAAACTATATAATACCGGCCGGAGGGAACCAGCGTTACAGTAATCTGAGTATTTTCTCCGCTGTATTTAATAGAATTGCTTATTACATTGTTGAAAACCTGATTTATCCTGGACGCGTCACAAGTAACAGGAAAATTTCCCTGAGGCGGCTCAAAGGCTATAATTTGGTTCTTGTTTTGAGCTAAAACCAAATTCTGCCTTATACTGCCTTTTATTAGCGAAACAATATCAGCCTCTTCAAGCTGCATAGAAAGCTGCTTATTGTCAAAGCGCGAAAGTTCCAGTAAATCTGTAGTAAGCACTGTCATTCTATCAGCCTCAGAGTTAATAGTTTCCAAAAAGTTGCGGATAGTTTCACCATCAGGCACACTTCCCTCAAGCAGAGTCTCCGTATAAGATTTTATTGTAGTCAGCGGCGTTCTTATTTCATGCGAAACATTGGCCACAAACTCACGGCGCATATTATCCAGTTTAGTATGCTTTGTAACATCCTGTAGAACAAGCACAACCCCTTCTGCGTCACCCTGAATATTACTGTAAGTGTTATAGCTTATTGATATATACTTTTCCCCTATTTCAATTATCGAGTCATCCGTTGGCACTGCTGCCAAATCCATAGGCCCTTCTATGTCAAAGCCCAATATTTCCATAACTTCGGCGAAGCTTTTTCTCTCTATGTCTGCAATATCTAGCATTTCTGATGAGGCATAGTTTGCGTGTATTAACTTAGATTCACTGTCATAGGCCAAAACCCCGTCAGTCATATTATGGAGTATAATCTCCACTCTGTTCTTTTCAGAGCCCATATCTGCAATGGTTTTCGACAAACTCTCTGCAAGGTTGTTAAAGCTGTATGTCAGATGGCCTATTTCATCATCGCTTTTTACTACCATCTTCTGGTCAAGATTACCCCTGGCCATTTCACCCGCCGTCTTTGTCAGTGATGATATTGGCCCTGTTAATGTTCTCGAAAAAAGTACACCAAGCAAGGCAGCAACCACCATAGCAATAGCCACTGCCAAAACTATGGTTCCCGTAACCGCTTCAAGATTGGTAAGCAATGTCGAAGCGTCCATAGAAAGGAAAATGATATACTCTATATCGCCGTTTGCATCATAAGTCGGTACGGCGTAGTTGAGCCATGTTCTTGCCATGCCCTCCTCGGGAGTTGACCAGGCAACAGCGCGCCTTACCCAGGGCTGAAAGCTCTCCCTGCCGTTTATTGCAGCTATAATTACCGAATCCTGAAAGGAACCCCCTTCTATGGGAACCAGAACGTTACCCTCATAGTCCAATATTACCCTGTGTGTGCCTCCTCCGGGAGGAAGGCGGCTGGTAAGCTCATGCGCAATTGTTTCAGGGGACGCTTCGGGAGCTAAAAGGCTCAGAACTCTGTCTTCTATAAAAATTGCTGTTTGCTGCAAATCACGGCGAACCCTCTCCGCTTCCATATCCCTTATGCTTATGTAGATAAATGTGCCTGAAACTATCATAACTATGAAAACAAGGGCTAGGTAAAGAAACACCAGCCGGCTCATTATGCTTTTAAAAAGTATGGTTCTAAAAAAAATTCTAACAGATTTTAACTTATTCATGAGAATTTTTTAATTCTCCTCGCTAAAAAAGTAACCTACGCCCCGCTTGGTAAGTATATATTTAGGAAATTCGGGGTTTTCCTCAATCTTGGAACGAAGGCGGCGCACTGTAACATCTACTGTTCTCACGTCTCCAAAATATTCGTAACCCCAAACTTTTTCCAAAAGAATCTCGCGGGAAAAAACCTGCCCGCGCTGAGCCGCAAGAAACTTAATAAGGTCAAACTCCCGGCGTGTAAGGTTAATGAACTCGTCGTTCCTCTTAACTTCATAACGCTTTGAATCTATTAAAATGTCGCCGTATGCCACTACATTTTCGTTAGTTGACTCATCGGTTTGGTCTTTGCGCCTAATGTTGGCTTTAATCCTGGCCATAAGCTCTCTGACACCAAAGGGCTTAGTTACATAGTCATCAGCCCCAAGCTCAAGGCCAAGCACCTTATCAACCTCCTCCGCACGGGCAGTAAGCATTATTATAGGCGTATCCTTTTTTTCGCGGATTTTTTTACAGACCTCAAACCCATCCATCTTGGGCATCATAATGTCCAAGAGTATAATATCGGGGTCTTCTTCAAAAGCCTTTTTGCAGCCTTCCTCTCCGTCATAAGCTGCTATGGCCTCATACCCCTCTTTTTTTAGGTTAAACACCACTATATCTACTATGTTTTTTTCATCGTCTACTACTAAAACTTTTTTACCCATTTTTATTCCCCCTGATTCTTCTTAAGCCAAATATCAAGAGCCTTATTAAACTTTATCAGCACTTTAACAGCAAATATAATAAAAACTATTATAGCTGCTATAACTATAAGGTTGATTAGTTGTATAGCAACCATTGCTATAGACATAATGTACATTCCCCTCACATCCCTATGTCAATTTTTTCTCTAATAACACCCCAAAGAGCCTCCCTGCCTTCTTTAGTCTCAGAGGAGAAAGGTATAAGCTTATCCGAACCACCCAGGTTCAAGCCCTTTTTTATATCAGAAACCGCTCCTTTTACCTGGCTCCTTTTAAGCTTATCATGTTTTGTGGCAGCAATGATAATATCATATCCATAATATTTAAGCCATTCATACATCTGCACATCATTCTCTCCGGGTTTGCGGCGAATATCCACAAGTTGTATGATGGCACAAAGCTGTAAGCGCTTAAGCAAATATTTCTCTATCATCTGCCCCCATTTTTTAATCTCATCTTTGGGAGCCTTGGCAAAACCGTACCCGGGCAAGTCAACAAAGTGCACCATATCTTCCACATTGTAAAAGTTTATTGTGCGGGTTTTACCCGGGGTACCACTGGTTCTGGCAAGAGCTTTCCTGTTAATCATGCAGTTTATCAGTGATGATTTACCCACATTAGACTTACCCACAAAAGCAACCTCCGGCAAACCTTCAGCGGGATATTGTGCAGGTGACACTGCCACGGCGCTTAACTCTACATTGTTTATAATCGTAACTTCCATAATTTAACTAACCTCATTGTTAATTGCTTGGCAATGGTTATACACCATTGCCGCTTCTCATATACTAAATCTACTTTAAAATAGTCAGGGAGCATTGTCAAAAAACGCCCAGAAGCCGGCGATTTTTTGCCTTGCTTTGCTCCTTTCTAAAGTGATTTAGCTATAGCATGCTCTACAACCTCAGACATAGTTTTAACAAAAACAATATCAAGCCCTTCTTTAATATCCGCATCAATGTCAAATACATCACCCATATTACCATAAGGCAGTATAACTTTTTCTATGCCCTTATGTTTGGCCGCAAGTATTTTTTCTTTAAGACCGCCAACAGGCAAAACAGTGCCCCTTATAGTTATCTCGCCGCTCATAGCAACGCTATCGCTAACAGTTTTGCCGGCTAGCTGTGAAATCATAGCGGTACACATAGAAATCCCTGCTGACGGGCCGTCTTTAGGAACTGCGCCTTCAGGAATGTGTATATGCAAGTCCGTATTTCTATGGAAATAGGATTCAACCCCCAGTTCCTCAGTATTAGCGCGGATAAAACTCATTGCGGCTTTGGCAGACTCTTTCATAACATCGCCCATGTTACCTGTAAGCTCAAAATTGCCGCGGCCTCTAAATGAGTTAACCTCTATAGGCAGAGTATCGCCGCCGTAGCGTGTCCAAGCAAGGCCTATAGCCACGCCGGGGCTTTCTATAACGGTTTTATCACCGGATTTATATTTTCTTGCTCCCAAATATTCTTCTAAGTCCTTGGCGTAAATTTCTACAGGCATAGACTCATCCATAAGTGTTTTCTTAACGGTTTTGCGGCAGATCTTGGCAATAAGCCTCTCAATCTGGCGCACTCCGGCCTCTTTCGTGTAGAATTCGATAATATCAGGAATAGCCCCTTCGTCCAAGTACATAACACCCGAATGTATGCCGTGTTTTTTCATCTGCTTAGGCAGCAGGAATTTTTTTGCTATATGAAGTTTTTCTATAGCAGTGTAACTTGAAAGCTCTATTATCTCCAGCCTGTCGTAAAGGGCCGGCGGTATTTTAGCCGGGTCGTTGGCAGTGCAGATAAACATAACGTCTGACAAGTCATACGGTACTTCAACATAGTGGTCACGGAAAGTTGAATTCTGCTCGGCATCCAGAACCTCTAAAAGGGCAGAAGATGGGTCGCCCTTATAGTCGCTTGAGAGCTTGTCTATCTCATCAAGCAAAATTACAGGATTAACTTTCTTAGCCTGGCGCATGGAATAAATTATACGGCCAGGCATTGCCCCTACATAAGTTCGCCTATGGCCTCTTATTTCGGCCTCGTCCTTTACCCCTCCCAAGGACATACGGACATATTCGCGGTTTAAGCTTCTTGCAATACTCTTAGCCACAGAAGTTTTGCCAACCCCCGGCGGCCCAACAAAACAGAGTATGGGTGAATATTCACTCTTAGTATTTTGCCTTACGGCAAGAAACTCCAAAACCCGCTCTTTAACCTCTTTAAGGCCGTAATGGTCTTCATTTAATATAGCTTCGGCACTTCTAATACTTAGGTTTTCCTCTGACTTTTCGCTCCAGGGCAGGTCAAGTATCCATTCTATATAATCTCTTATAACCACCCCTTCTTGAGCATGGCCTGCGGATTTTTTAAGGCGCTTAAGCTCTTTTTCAAGTTTTTCTATAACCCGCTCCGGCGCTTTCATAACCTCTACTCTGGCCCTATAGTCCTCTACTTCCCCGGCTGTTCCGGCTTTATCGCCCAGCTCTTCATTTATTACTTTAGACTGTTCACGCAGATAGTGGTCTTTTTGAAGCTGGTCAAGATTACCTTTTACTTTCAAATTAATCTCGTTTTGAACTTTTGAAACCTCTGTCTGATAAAAAATATGTTCCAAAACCTTAGAAAGCTTTTCAGAGGGCTCGTAAAGCTCCAAAAGCTCCTGCTTTTTGTTGTAAGAAAGGCTCATATTGGCAGATATAAGGTCAGCCAGCTCATGAGGGTTCCCGCAGCGCTCTATATAATTGCCTATCTCCGGCAATATTTTGGGGTTTACTGAGGCAAAGCTAATAAAAGCATCTTTCACGCTTTTCATAAGAGCCTCTTCTTCTATAGTAAGAACACCCAAATACCGCTCCTCTACAGGTTCTACACTAACCTCAAAATAATCGGCAGAAATAGAAAATTCTATTATCCGCGCCTTTTGCTTGCCTTGGGCTATTACTCTGACAGCATCACCTTTAATAGGCATAATGCGCTTAACCTCTGCTATGGTGCCTATAGAAAAAAGCTCTTTGGCCTCAGGGTTTTCCTTATTCGGCTCTCTTTGTGCTACAAGAAAAACATCACCTCCTGCGGCAGAAGCACGCTCCATAGCCTCAACAGACTTACCACGGCCCACATCAAAAGAAAGCACGTTATTGGGAAACATTACCAGCCCTCTTAAAGCTACCGCGGGCAGTTTAATAAAATTGTTGTCCATTACTAATCTCCTTACAATCCTATTGATTCATGAACTTTTCTCATAGCTGCTATGGTTTCTTCCATAGCATATTTAAGCTCCCAGCCTAAAAGCCCACATCCTTTTTCTATAACTTCTCTGTCTACCCCGGCGGCAAAAGCTTTTGTTTTATACTTTTTCAAAAGTGACTTGTATTCCAAATCCATAACACTTCTAGATGGGCGCATAAGGGCCGCCGCATTTATGAGGCCCGTAAGTTCATCTATAGTGTACAGAACCTTTTCCATTGTAAGCTCCGGGGCAACATCGGCACAGAGGCCGTATCCGTGGGATACTACAGCATGTATGAACCTTTCATCATAGCCGTTTTGTTCCAGTATTTCAACTACCTTTTTGCAGTGCAACTCAGGGTATCTTTCATAGTCTAAATCATGCAAGAGACCAACATGGCCCCAATACTCTACATCTTCTTCTAATATTTCTGCAAAGTGCCTCATAGTTGCCTCTACAGCTAAAGCGTGATTTATGAGTGCTTCATTTTCATTATATTCTCTAAGCAGTTTATAAGCATCTTCTCTTGTTTTATCCATAGTTGCCCTCCGTATTTTTGCCCATAATCTGGGTATTCTACTGTAGGTAGTATAAACTATTATAGAAAAAATGGCAAATTTTAATATGTAAATAAATCTTTAACATTCTATAAAATAAATATGTAATTAATTGACTGCTGTTCCTATAAATGATAGACTTACAAAACCATAAAAAAAGAACATATATTCAACAGGAGTGAAATCAATGAAAAAAATCATTAAACTTATATTAACTGTTAGTATAATAACTCTGCTTGCCGCCTGTGGCGCCGAGGAACCCGCCGCTGCTGCGGACCCGGGTCCGGAACAGTTGCCCGTTCCAAACCCTATTATGATAACTCAGCCTACTGACCCTAATGAACCTGTCCGCCTGACCGAGCCTCCGGATGAGCCTATAGAAGACCTTTTCCCGCCTTCAGGTTATACTTTTACTTTAACGGAAAAGGAAGAGGCTGTTTTAGGGCAGCTTATTACAGAGCTTAATACCGATGTGTTTGAAAGGCTTTCCCCTATTTCCGTTATGAAGATTTTTGTTGAAGCAGGCATAAGAGGCGAATGGGAAGCAGAGTTTTCCGCATTTAGCCAAGAGGATTTAGAAACCACTAAGGCTGAGTGGGAAGAACTTAACGGCGTAGACTTAGAGTGGTTTGTTATTGAATCCAGAAGAAGCTTAGCTAACTGGGTTTTCCCGCGCATAGACGATGCACTGGTGCTTGAGCGCGGCAATAGGGCTGTGGTTGTTTTCTTCTCTATACCTAACCCGGAAGATCTTGAAGAAGACCCCGACTTTCCCGGCGAGCTTCATGTTATGAGCCTTCTGCAAAATAACAGAGGTATTTGGGAGGTAAGGTTCCGCCCTCATGCTATGGATGAATTTGTGGTCGAGTTATTAAGTGATAACTCTGAACTTATTTCTGCACATTTCGGTTTTGGAGCCTGATATTTATGAAAAAACTGATTTTAGCCTCTGCTTCTAAGCGGCGGTATGAGATATTGAATAATGCAGGCTACGATTTTGATGTAATAGTGCCTGACATAGATGAGGATTCACCGGGCAATTTGTCTCCACCTGATTTGGTAAGGGCCCTTGCCCGGCTTAAGGCTCATGCAGTTTTAACTTCCGCCCCTGAAGATTCTGTAGTTTTGGCCTCTGACACTGTTGTTGTATTTCGCGGAGAAATTTACGGAAAACCAAAAAACAAGGCCCATGCATTTTCCATGCTTGAACATTTAAGCGGTGACACACATCATGTTTGCACAGGGGTATATATACACCATAAACAAAGCGGCAAAGAGAGCCTCTTCTATGAAAGGGCAGCTGTACGCATGGCCCCCATGAGTGCTTCTGAGATAGAAGCCTACATAGATACGGGCCAGCCTATGGATAAGGCCGGAAGCTATGGCATACAAGGCTGTGGCGGTATGTTTGTGTCAGGTATTGATGGCGATTTTTTTACCGTCTGCGGTCTGCCTCTTAGCCGGGTTTATGGGGAACTCAAAGAAATTGGCATCTTGCCTGCGATAAGGGATGTTGATTATATTTAGATACCCTGCGTGATATAGTCATTGCATTATTATGCAAGGTTTTTTATTAGCACATGTTTAGCGCGCGTAGCGCCGGGCCCGAAGGGCTTAAACTGCCCACCCTAACCGAACATAGTGAGGTTAGAGCGGTTCGCCCTTGAAATAAAATTATAGGTGGCCTAAAGGAACTAAGCATGAGGCAAAAATAAAAGGTGATCATATGGTCGCCTTTTATTTTTATTATAGCTATAGCAAAGGACAATTTAAAAGGTGAAAGTAAGCGGCACCCCGAAAATATGAGTGTTTTTAGGAAGTCTTTTTTCTCCTACGGAGAAAAAAACATTCAAGCTTTGTATCGTAATACTAATCCTAGATTAAAAACAATAGTTTGAACGGCGCTCCAAAAGTCCGAGGCAAAGGACTTTTGGAGTGGTTTTAGCCGTGAAGAGGTATTGTATTTTAATCAGGATTAGTATTGAACCCCGACACAAAGGCTCTCATTGACAGTGCCTACGGCAAAAATCGTTTGAGTTTACGG
>Ga0131853_10009725_pt1 | contig 17594 bp, 8 predicted proteins | sample TergutLab28metaG_FD_92764 | JGI IMG/M metagenome (GOLD analysis project Ga0131853, IMG submission 92764) | Labiotermes labralis P1 segment gut microbial communities from Petit-Saut dam, French Guiana - Lab288 P1 (version 2) (version 2) | ecosystem: Host-associated > Arthropoda: Insects >... | reverse complement strand
TTAAGGAGGGAAGCAGGAACTAAAATAAACACGTAGGTCACTACTGGAATGACGAAGGTCATACAGTGTTCCTGCATCAATTAGATAAGAAATTAAATAATTATAGAAACCTACACTTGAAGATGTGTAATTCTTATCTCCACTCTTTATGAAAACTTTATGGCGCGGTGATTCATAAAATTTATTGTTTATTTAACGACATCATCTCTAGATCAAACTATACGGTTTCCCGGTCGAGATTTGACCCCGAATACGAAGCAGGAAGTTATCTTTGCTATTATCATCTGACCGCCATTTACCAGTGAAAATAATGCATCGATATTCGTAATGCGGTTGATCTTATAAACCTACAAATGAACGTCACGCTGTATAAACTGTAAAGGACACGTACGGTTGAACGTTATTCAGTATTTATACAAACACGATACGTCTGTACAAGAACATAGTTCTGATGCTGCTGTTTGGCCCATAAAGAAAAGGCAGTGCCTCATTCATGTGTCTCGTCAAACGTTTGTTGCTCTAGAGAGCCCCCTTATATATGTTTAAGTTGTTAAAATTTATACATTTTTATGTATTTCAGGTGCCAAATTTTTTAATTCCCTCTCATGCTCCTCTAATATCATTAAAAAAAGGTAAATCAGTCCCATTACAGGCCCAGAGGGCTCCAGGAAGTTAAGGTTCCAAAATCTCATGACAACAGCACAAGATGGTGGTAAGGTTGTCAGCCTTACGCACCGGCCGCCTTTACCCCCCAGGAAATGCTCCTGGTACTCATTTCTGTTAGAGGCTGAGTCGACCCCAGGGCCACAGTGCGATCGGAAGGATTTTATGTCAATGAAAAATTCCAATGACAACATCTGAAATCGAACCAGCGACCTTATGATTTGTAGCACAGCACCTTAACCACTGAGCTACCGCGGTCCCTCCTCTAATATCATTAGTGATATGATTTCACCCGAAGATGAGCTGGCTGATGAGCCCTGTTTTTTATTTATTTATTTATATCATTGTAGATGTAAGCTTGTTTTGTATTTTTATGTAAGGCTGCTCTATATATATATATATATATGTATAATGTATAATATATAATATACAGACGTTCTACTTTCTTTGTTTCCTACCGCGGACCTCTTAGAGAAAAACCCATACTGTATGATGAAATTTACCTAATCCGTATTCTTTCCAGTAAGGACGATAAGCACACATTACCGCGGTAAAGGCTGGTGGATTTGGTGTTGAAGTAAAGGAACCCAAGTTTGAAGTGCACCCTAGCCCAGCAAAGTGACACATTGACATAAATATTGTGGACAAGTGTTAAGACTGTCGTGTAGAATGTAACGTCAGCCCATGCACTGATAATCCATCTTCCCACAACTCTTTGCAAGGAAATAAGATAGAAACACACATTGGTGCACATGCATAAGTTCTGTGCTAGTGGACCAACCTGCTTATATTTCTGCTAAGGAAAGAATTGTAGTGTTGACCTTTACATGTATTATATATATATATATATATATATATTACTCTATGTAATTATCAACATAACATACGCCATATAAAATAAAAATTCTCCATATAATTATAGGTGGCATCACAATTTCATCTCAGATATTTCCTATGAATATAATACTACACTTCCACTCAATACACAAAAAAATTCTCCACATTCACCACAAAAGGAGCCCCACGACAAGGACCTCCCATCTTCTGAGTGAAGCGGACTTTAAATAATATCGCAACAATTACAACTTCTACAAGACTGTCAACATATAAGATTTCCATCATAATCAAAATATCTACTTTTTATGTACGTCTCTATTATCCCATGCTATTTTAGATTTTATATTTACATTTTACATTTTTTTTATTCTAATATGTTGAATTGAACAAGAAATGTAAAGGAGCTCTCGTAATTTTGAGGGGTTACCAACTTTATATTGGCCGGATAGTTCAGTCGGTATAGCAACTGAGCTACGGGCTGGACGGTCCGGGATCGAATCCCGGTGGGAAACGAGATTTTCCGCCCGTCCAGACCGGCCCCTGGAGCCCACCCAGACTCCTGTAAAATGGGTACCGGGTCTTTCCCTGGGGTAAAGTGCGGCCGGGACGTGCTGCTGACCACTCACACACTTCTAGTGCCGCGATCATGGAAGAGTAGAGCTATACCTCTACCCACCCTCAGGGCCACACCGGGCCTGTAACGGGATCACTTTACCTTTTTTTAACAATTGTATAATAAAGCCCTCTTAAGTTACAGCCTGAGGATGGCTACACGAGTGCCGAAATATTGTAAGTGTTACGTTCTGTTAATTAAATATATTTTATATATAATAAATTTGAGTTAGACTATGATATTATAAACTTTATTAATTACTGAAAACAACGGTGATGCCTCAATTTAAAAAAAAAGTGCTAGAGTTCATCTTACCTCATATCGCTGTAGCCAGTACATCGAACTAATATTGATCATGTTACTTAAGAATATGGTCAGATGACCCTGTAGTCCTATTGATTGAATTATCACTCATCAGTGTGTTTGACAACAAGTTTGCCGTCTTTGTCCTTTAAATAGTTCCCAGCTTACTGAGTCCAGCAATGAAAATGTTCATGACGAAGCAAATCCGTGAAATAAAAACAAATTTCAGAGAAAATAAAAAATGAAAATGAACTTATAGGAAATTTGGGTTTGTATCTTTGAAATCTATAAATCATCTACAAAATATCTTGCGCTGTGTTCGTAAGGTATTTCAAGTAGCTATTGCACTGCAGATATGTCAGTACTAAGTGCATTACTTTACAAGACTCCACACAGCTGTGGTCCACTCTATCGGGTGCTAGCTACTGGATAGCATTTCAGTTTGAGGCAAATGAATAGGAATTGATCCGGTTCATTGCGAAAACTAGATATGTACCCAGTCTATAACTGTAACGCACAATGCTAGCTGTATATACTGAATGCGCGCACATCAAATTCATCACATTCTATTCGACTTTCAGAACAAACTGCGATTAAATTCTTGGAATTCCTATCAGAGACATTGTTTTCAGCAAGGTAGGTACTTCATTTAAAAAAATATTTACGTAAACTTGGAGCTTTACTGCTGCTAAGCTAACCAGGAAAATACGACATTATTGTCTCCATCAGTTCGAAAAAATGGCAAAGAAACCGAAGAGTTTGGTGGTACATGAGCTGCTAGAACTTCTACCAAAAGCTGACTGTTTTCATGAAACCAAGATTTCATAATAGTACGTCATCGGAACCGGCGACCTCAGCCTGTATAATCCGGTACGAATTTGGGCTCAAATCTCGTATATGGCCTGTTCTTTTGCGATTTTCCTACCAACATTTTGCATGCATTTCCCTTCTCCTCTGCGCGTATTAGACGTTTGCATATAGCGGTTTTCGTTTATCTCCCTAGCAATGTAACGCGAAGACAATGTCAGCCACGTGTTAGGTACTGCGCCATGAAAACAACTGGCGAAGAGAATATAAAGCTCACACATTTTAATAATCGCATTATATGGTAATAATTAATCCGCTTCACGCTCCGACCGCTTTTCCCCCGGATGGGTGGGCCTTGTTCGTACTAGGACAGTTGAACAGTACAAAACTCCTCTGTTATTCCTCCCGAGGCGGAGTGGTGGTTTAGCCTTCCCCCTCCCCTCCCACACACGCATTCTGTGCGCCACGGTGACCCAGTAAAACAGCAGCAGGTTGGGTGCCACTTTAGGGCGAACAGAAAACCGGGTGAATGACCTCCCAGTGCTACAACAGTGACGTCACAAGAAATCTCGCACTTATGCACTAGAGCGGTGAGCAATGGCATCTGCTAGACTACTTCATGGCAGGGAAAGCAGGGTACAGTCATCTGAATTGAAACGTTTGGATGTTAGCGGGGAACAAGAAGTGATGGAGCAACAGAGAAAGAAGGTAGATCATATGGGCAGAAGAGGGGCAAGCAGAACGAGAAGAAAGAGAAGAGGACAAAAGAACAGAAGAAGAGCAGAAAAGAAATAAAACAGAGAAAGAGGTCAATAGGAGGAAAAAAAGCGTACAGGAGTATGAGAATGATCAGACGGTGGAGGGAAGAAGCAAATGAAGGTGGCTGAGAAAGAGACAAACGACAGACAAAAGAGCAGAAATACATACGCACACACACACACACACACACACACACACACACACACACACACACACACTATAAAGATTTCACATACAGTATTACTGCTTATCCTCAGACTTAGAAAGAAAACATCGATAGAATGACAGCAGTGTGTGTGTACGTATCTTATTAATGCTACATCAAATTGTGCCTAATCGTTTCCAAGATTAGTGCGACCATATAGTAAACTGTTGGAAATTTTGATGCCAGCATATATTGACGATGATGAAGAAGAAATACTATCATAAAGCGAAGAAGAAACATGGAAGAAAACGAAGAAAGGAGGGAGGAGGAGGAGAAGAACGAGAAGAAAAATAGAAGTATGGCAAGGAAAGGAACGCTTTCCACTCCTGTACCACACAATGTGTGACTGTGGCAGGGACGGCCGCAAATGAAATTTCGTGATTCCGTGAACGTAACGGAGCCCTGTGCTCGTGAGATATCAATTCGTACTCACAGCCTGGACCAAAGCCGCTAGACGACTATGTAGTTCAGGTTCTCTCCAACTCCAAGACGCCAACTGACCCCACGACCGCAACTTCATAAAATATTTCCCCATGTTACAGTTCAATATTATCATCCCAACCATTTAAAGAGTCAACACCCAAGTACCCAAGTAGTTTCCCCTCTAACCTTCTTCCAGTAACATGTTTGTACAGTCTAATTAACTCCCTTCTAGATTTCCAAACGTTCAACCAATACCGCCTTTTCATTTCATCTGCATGAAACTAAGTTCACTCATTATCGGTATTTAGGCCCATGTATGATTCAGTACCTCAGACTACACTGTTCCGAATAACAAGGTTAATCACTGAATAATGGATTAGGAAGGGTGGTGAAGGAAGCTGCCGTGGCCTACCTAAGGTACAAAACCTGACATTTGTGTATATGGCCTGAGTAGAATCACAAAAACCTCAACCAGGCTAGGCAGTCGCCGGGTCGAAAACAAGAAACAGGACAGCCGATCGCTCGACCATGTCTCTCCGTTAGTTACAATACAATCTTTGACCCATGCACACATTCAAAATAACGCATTCACGATTTAGGGGAACATTGTTCAGAATAGGGTAAACCAACGGTCTTTTTCCTATATTTTCATTCGATAACTCTCTGGGCCTCAATACAGGATTCTGTAAGGTTGAACCCTCATTTAATTTACTGAGGAGACATAAAGACTGCATGTTGAAGAAATCCAACAAGACGCAACAGCATGCAGATATTTATTTACTACTAAATTACTCTACGTGTTTCGGACGTCCATCGCGCCCATCACCAGGAGTACATAATACTGTAGCTGCAGCCTCTGGAAATTTGGTCACGTTTGAGGAAGCTTGCTTCCCAGATAGTATGATCTGTACCAGAGGCTGCAACTACAGTTTTATGTACTCCTGATGATGGGCGCAATGGACGCCCGAAAGTAGAGTAATTTAGCAGTAAATAAATATCTGCATACTGTTGCATCTCTTTGGATTTCTTCGAACCTAGAATTACGATGTACGGAACCACGAATGCAAAATAAAAACTGCAGTCTAACAGCCGCTTGTTTCTGCAGAGTTCAGTGTTTCCGTAACATTATAAACTTAAGTCAATTTACGGAGCCACATGCCAGTACGTAAACAAGATATCAGCTAGGCATGTTTTGACGGGGATTATCTAACACGGAAGTGATGTCCGTATACATAACCTGGATGGAATGGTACAGCCGTGGGGCGGAGGGGAGGAATTAAGATCAAGAATATGCGGAAGCTACGCCCTAGGTTCAGATTACAAACTTCGCAATTATGTCTCGGATAAATTGTTATCTGTGCTCTACTGTTTATCCTGCAAAGCAAAATTCTTCAGCCTATGTCCTGGGAAGTCACATTAGTTAAAGAGCAAAACACAAATAGCAGTAAAGACAAAAAAACAAGAACACAAAGAAGAAGTACTGGAGAGCGAAGGTATAATTCCACGCACTCCTCTAACCTTTACGTTAGGTAAGGTGTTTTATCAGTTTCACACACCAGCTGCTATAAGGTTAGGGAAAGAGCCCCTGTACCAACTGGAAAGGGAGTTCAGATAGGCTCCAGAGCCAGTACGGACAAATTAAAGAAAATAAAATTCTATGCTGGGAACATAACTATGACTCCCCGTTCATCCAACTCGCAGTCTAGTCACGACATAGACTGAGCTATCCCGACCCCGATAAACAACGCAGAAAATCAGGATTGGACATGCCCTTCTTTGTACACATGTACATATTCGAAAGTTCAGTATGTCGTATATAGTGTTTCAGTCCAAATACAATAATTTCATACAGCAGGTTCTTCTTTCGAAGTTTGCAGGCGCTCTGCCAGTCCAAACATATTCCCCACCCTGTAACGGAATCCTGTGTTTAATTACCATGTTCGCAAGATCCAGCCACTGGTCCCTATTCTGAATGAATTTACATTCTACTTTATACCATTCGCATCCAGCCTTACTACACTCACATTTACACCTAGGTCTTCCAAGAGGGCACTTCCTTCGGGTTGTAAGACCATCATTTTATAAGCACTCCTCATATCTCACCTGCAAGCTGCTACCTATTCCCAGCCCATTTTCCTTTATTTCAACTTCATACCAACAGATGGCGAAGAGTATAAAATTTTATGTTTTGCTGACCGTGCAGCCCTGTATAATCTTTTTTCAAATGAAGCAAACTAGGTGCACATTACTTCTTAGTATATTTATTTCAACTTCTCTACATGTTTCGGGCAACTATGTGCCCATCATCAGGAGAACTTACTGTATCTATGCGACACTGGTATTTTTCACTCTATATGGGTGGCTGTCTGGTCAGCAGACCAGACAGCCACCCATACTGCTGAGCACAGAGCCACCCATACAGAATGAAAAATACCAGTGTCGCATAGATACAGTAAGTTACCCTGATGATGGGCACATAGTTGCCCGAAACATGTAGAGAAGTTGAAATAAATATACTAAGAAGTAATGTGCACCTAGTTGGCTTCTTTCGAAAAAGATGAGGAGTATAAATTTAGGAACCGCGTCATTATCATTTTAATAACGAGTGGTTTGACAGGTTGATGCAAACTGAGTGCTTTGCGAGGTACGTTTGTGCCATGATATAGCTTACACAGCGAATGGGCAAAAATAACGTCTGTACTACAGTTCGGATTATTGCTTGGTATTCCACATGAATCACAACATTACTCAATCTGTACACAACTTATGTTGTTACCCTCTTTCTAACCTTCAGACTTATTTTGACTTCTACGAACACTCTGAAGCACGAAGAGACAGTAAAGAAAGAAGGAAAGAATAAAAGAAGTCAAGAACGAAGTAAATAAAAAAGGAATGAAGGTGGAGGTAGCGAAAAAGGCAATATTTTGTTACAAGGAAGCATAAAATGTTTATTGCTTAGAAGATTCCCAGGCAGTGCCCACTTGTCCTTCATAAAGGTAGGGAAATCAGCTTATACCTAACAGAAAACTTAATTGTCGTCATTAAAACAACCAACCTTCTTCTTCTTTTCGTGGAGTTGCGGCCCATCGCGTTCCATGGCCTTCTCATTCTTGAGGTTTCTAGATCACACACAACGACGCACCACCGTCGGTACGACTCCTCTGGACGAGTGACCAGCTCGTCGCAGAGACCTCTACCTGACAGCACACAACACTCTCAACAGACAAACATCCACGACCCCGGCGGGATTCGAACACACAGTTTTAGCAGGCGAGAGGCAGCAGACCGCACGGCCAGGGGGACCTACACAGCGACCAAACAGTCATAGCTATTAGGGAATATCATCGCTTCTACTCACAGAATCATATGCAACCAACAAAATCTGTCAATGAAATGCAAAGATTCTTTGTAATGTTCAAGCAAATGGCACCTTTAGTTACCTTATCCTGTTCGTCGAAAACATTTCCCTGCAAGAACTAGAGGACTGTCATTGTTCTAAATTCTCATTTTGTTGCGTAACCGTATTGTCTATTCGTCTAATATTTTAAAATTTTAAATGTTCATTACTGTCTTTTAAAAGAACTGACAGCGATCCCATTATCATCACGACGCTAAATAAAATTGACAACAAACAGAAAAATAAATTTCAGTACGCCTCAAATTTCATAATGGCATTTTTAAAAATATAGCCTAGAGAATACGAATCTTCCCTCATTTTCACCAAATTAATTCCAAATTTCTTTTCATTAGTGATAACCAAGTGACAGGTACGATATGACTGTCCCAGTGACAATAAGCATCAAAAACAATTGTGATTCGAATTTTATGGTATGACTGTGGGAAGTTTGGTAATAACTGTATGAGCGAGAGGAGAGGAGAGGATGCGAGAGGGTGGAAAGATGGGTTCAGTTTAATAAGCACTTCTATCAGAGTAACCGGGACAACTGAAAATCACCACTGACGACATTAACATCGGCCATGGGAAGAAGAAGTACAGTAATGGCTTAAGGCAAATTTGAAACCAATTTATTCTGACGTAATGATGAATCTTTTGCATAAGTGGACAAAACTGTATGAAAGCAGCGTGGCTGCGTGCAAAAGTAGACATATCTTTCCAATGTGTAGTTATTTTACCAACACTTACAATAACTTGATGGAAGACATCACGATGTGCTGCGAATATACTAAAACATTAAATTAATATACGTCAAGCACAACTATTTTTATTGTGTACGAGGCTACGTGTTTCGCCTTTTTTTAAACGGTCATCATCAGGCCTTCTAACAGATCGAGTCAATAGATGCTGTGTACATGCTGGGATCCCAATATATTTACATTGATAAAAGTTCAAAGGAGTACTTCGCTATTAACGGGATCTGATGTTATAGTTGCAACGCCCAACCACTATTTTAAATATTTTACCATATATAGTTGTGCAATACACAATTCACTCCTTCTTATATAACTAACATATTAGATTTCATGTATTTTATCGACGTAAACATATCGGGATCCCAACGTGCACACAACATCTGTTGACTGGATCCGGTGGAAGGCCTGATGACGACTATTTAAAAAGGTCGAAACACGTAGCCTCGCACACCATACAAATAGTTGAACTTGACATATATTAATTTAATGTTTTAGTATACTTACAATAACATTAATTTTAACGTTTCATTCATCTTAGAATCACTTGTTAATAACACATTTGTGTTCGTGAGGTGCAGAAAGTGCCCAATCCGTAATTAACTCTCATCCAAACAAAACCCTGCCTCTTTTTACAGCCCATTTTAAGACGCTCTCCGTATATCAGGCTCTAAGGTGTCGATGACGTCATTAATGGTAAAAAATTAATTGCCGAAGTTATGCAAGAATGCGGATTTGCCCTGTTGGAGGTATAGTTCCAGCTTATGCTTGGAAAGACAGAGAAAACAATAGCCAGGACAACCGGTGACCCAGTTTCTCCGGAGGTTCGAACGGGTTACCACCCACACACAAAGTTACAGTCTTACTGAAACACGATCCTTCTCGGTTCTCAGTCCAGCTTGTCATCGATTTGAAGCGCCACAATTTTGTATTATGACGCACAATTGCGTAACTAGTTTTTTTATGCCCCGTCCCAGTAATCACAATGGCGATTATTATCCCAACGGAAATTTTGAGCTTAAAAAAGTCTCAATTATTTCTTGAGTTTCCTTGTATTTGGGCAAGTAATTTAAAATAAGTTCAGTGCAGTAAATCTGTTTTTTTTAAAAATAATATTCACTTTTCCACCCATTATGCCGCCGTCTGGACTGTGCCGCCCAAGGCGGCCGCACAACTCACCCTCCCCTAGCCACACCCCTTTTAACGCACCACCTGAGCTGAATATTTAAATATTATTTGGAGGAGCTTTGGGCTCCTTCTGTTTCAGAAGTACCGTCAGCATGTAACGCTGTCTGCTGAATTTCTTATCCAATTTTTGTTTGGTTCAAAAAGGCTGTTCCGTGAATGGTGTCTCAACACAGCGTGATTAATCGCCACTTGTGCAACAATACAACAGACAGTTAACCTTTTTGCAAGAATGAACTCCTTTTTTCAACAATGACCTCTCAGAGTGTACTACTTACATAACAAGAGAAGCAAATATTCGTGAACAATGCAGTATTAATCAGAGCGCGTAACGTGACGTAACAAAGCTAATGGACTCCAAATCTTATACAACTTGAAGCGCAAAATGAGTGCTTCCTTCTCCGTCATACTTGGTCGGTGTTCTGTCATCCAGCCTTGAACCAAATACAGGAAAGCAGATGGGGTTGTGTTCGAGAGACCTCTAGTTTAACAGCTTAATTTTTCGAAGATTCAGATATGTCTAGCCTGTCTTAGCAATTCCCGACTCTCATTCCTGTACGAAACTAGAAAGTCAGTCAACTCTTCTTCAAACGCCAAAATTAATCTGTAGAAGCAAAGAATTTTCAATAGAAATACGAAACGCCCTTAGCAGAATGCCTCGTCTCTTATCGCAATACGGAAAGTTATCAGAAAAATAATCGGATTCTTATCTAAAGTCTTAAATTTCATCAACAGGATCATTCTATTTAATCCAAACACGGAAATCTGTCGGTAAAAGTTATCGGCTCTTTATCCAAAAATACGTAATTTCGTCAGCACATTCATCCGGCTGTCGTCCAAAAGCAGCCTTAACATGACCATCAAAAAGTCATCCAAGCAAGGGACAACTACAGTAACGCAGCTGACAAACAAGCGGATACTAGACCGTGAGCTCATATTCGTCATGCTCGAGAAGTGCCGTGCTGGGAAGCAGGTGTAAATTCTTTTCGTTAAACTGCCTTATTACCATGTACTGCAGATCATATTGATTCGATTGCTGAGATCCTCAAAGTTACTGTTAAGTGACTGGACAACTGTAGAAGAAGAAGAAGAAGAAGAAGAAGAAGAAGAAGAAGAAGAAGAAGAAGAAGGAAGAGGAGGAGGAGTAGGAGGAGGAGGAGAAGAAGAAGGAGGAGGAGGAGGAGGAGGAGGAGGAGGAGAAGGAGGAGGAGGAGGAGAAGAAGGAGGAGGAGGAGGAGAAGAAGAAGAAGAAGGAGGAGGAGGAGGAGGAGGAGGAGAAGAAGAAGGATAAGGATAAGGAGAAGAAGAAGAAGAAGAAGAAGAAGAAGAAGAGGAAGAAAAAGTGACGGCAGGAACAAGAGCAACCGTTATCACGCTACGCTCGAGACATCTTGTTTAGAAACATTCTCCGTTCTGGTCTATTTAGTGTTTGAGAAGGTCAGTGAAAGAAATATCTCCCGTCATCTCTAAACAGTTAAGGTAACTGGGTTGTCAGCAACAGAATATAATGTACCGGGATAGCTTAGTTAATGTAATTGGTTACAGGATGAAGGACCGGAGTTCCCCTCGCTTTAGCAAAAGGATTTTTCTTTTCCTGAAGACGTTTGTCTTCTGCGTTATGACGCCGTGTAATTTATTAACAAATTACTAATTTGTCGGAAGAATTTGCTTTGTATGTTTTGGTAGACTGAGGATGGTCACAGCAGCTTTCTCCAAAACGGTGGAACACCTACACCAATTTACAATGGCTCACATTCGACCCGTGAAAACCTCATATTTCACAAAGACTTTTCTCTTTTAAGTTGGTATCGAGACCAGTTTTGTGACGTATTCACCCTGTTTAACAGGCATCAGTGTTTCTGTCTCCGTAAGTATTCGTTCTGACAACGAAACAGATCGTCCACATTCGTGCAGTCTGGAATTCGAAAGTGAACACACAAGTCGCAGCTAAATTCTTCCTATCCCACAACCTTCAAGAAGACAAGGTGCCGTCGTACGCAAATGTTTACATTACAATGCGCGATTTTGTATTCCAGAACTTGTCAATGAATTGTTATTCCGTTTGTGATGTAACACAGGTCATTGTCACATGACCTTCTGCTGCTCTTATAATCCACCTGAAAAGAGCAACGTTTACATTGCGCAGGCGCCATGATTGCATCTCAACCCCGGAAATGAGCTGTAAAGAATAATGGTGCTTGACACTGCTGCAGCTTTCACTCAACCTGTTCATTGCCGCTACAGTCGACTGGCTTACCAACCAATCTAGTAAACAATTAACTAACCTCACAATACAAACTAACCAAGTAACCCACCGTCTTAGCAGAGATTTAAGCTTCTAACAGCGGTATTCGCAAAGAGAAATCTTCTGGCCTATGACACCATGTTGACTGGCAGGATGCCTGACGTAGTAAAGTGGTCGCCATCATTGCCTTAGGACAAACGATGGCGCCTCCCACTCTGTCGTTTTCAGTCCCGCGTTCGGAAAAAAAACACCCTGTAGTTACTGACTTTACTGACGATGGAGGCAGAGAGTTTCTTCATAATAATGGGAATTATTTCCTAGTCGATACGGCTTCATATACCAGAATACCACAATGTGAATTATTATCTATGTAAGTAACGAAGTCCATTCTACTCGTCTTCATTCAGAAGCTGTTGTTATCACCGAAGACACAAAGTCTCAACCTATAGTGAATATTGGGAGCAGTTCAACGACGCTCATATCTCAACAACATTTTCCTGCTGATATACATTTTAACGTTACTAATAGAGCTATGGTGCCGTACAGGAAATGTTCCAAGTAATTCAACGTTACGGCATACGAAGAAATCTGTCAGATGGCATTGGGAGGCAACACAATGTGATAGACCAATAACATGCAAAGCTCCTTAGGCCATCGTCAAAGGACATACTCGTACGAAAACCGGAGGATATCTGACTATAAATTCTGTCATTCTGGATAATAAGTATAAGCTATTAAAATAAGTAAGATCGTACTTTTTTAATATAATGTATTCGAACAACGCAAAACTTTTAAGAACTCTGGCAATTAAATAAGTTTGACAATGGCAAAATTCTGTAGCAACACAAGTTGCCAGTGCGTGTATTATTAGAAGGACTGAAGCTTCTATACACTTGCATAAGGCTTGTATTATGCTCCACACTGTTAGTCGGAAGTTGTGTTTCCAGTTCAGAGACTATGTTGGACATTTCATTATCTTGGAAGAGGGAGGCCAAAGTTACCAACCGTCACAGACTAAGAAGAAACACAGGCGATGACAAGCTGCTTTGACCGCTCAACTACACAGACTGTACTGATTATATTCTTGCTTGATGTGACAATCACATGTACAAGGAACATGAACCTTTACGTCATGTGATTCAGTTTTTCGCAATTACTGTAATAAAATTCTTATTGTGACCTACTCCATTTAGAAGTTCTTAGGGCTAGAAAGTTCTGATTTATTTCGATTTGCTGATCAACACCACAGCTACCTACGCCTTTGGAAACTAAAATGCTTCTCATATTTAAAAATGCAGTTCCTACCTCACACAAACCACGTCGCATCTTCATTACAGAGGTTAACAATTATGTTCTTTAGGGAAATAAAGTAAGCTGTTTACTGTTAACTTCGTAAAAAACACATAAATACACTATATGGGAAAAATACAGAGTTGTGAACGTTAAAGCAGGTGGTATATACCGCAGTCACTTTGCTATAAAAGTTCCTTACCAAGTGACACTTTAGGAGATCAGAGGAGCTGGGAGTTTGCCTTCTGTTGTACTTCATAGCTGGGCTGACTACGTTCTCAGACAAGGAAAATGTGCCTGGTAGACAGTCGGAAGCAATTCGCTTCAGACAAGTAGACCAAACTAATCCTAAAATGTTAACTTTAAACAGGAAACTTTCATCGCGGGTTTCACTCTTGCTCGGAATGTGGATTCCTGTGCTTATCTAGGGATGAGAGTCAATATGTAATTCTATATCGTTATCGGACATGTTTGTGTCGATACAAAATAGTTTTATAGTTTTACGGTATTTAATTGTGTAATTCAGTTTCAAAGTAGTTATCTGAATATCTAATTAAACCCAGACTTCAACAATGTAAAGTTAAAGTTAACCTCCTCCAGCCTATAAAGGCATTTAATAAAGCACAATGGATAGCTTCATGGCCCTGTTGCCGTACGTCTGGAGAAAGCCATCGGTGTCCATTGGATAGGAGGCCGTGTGAGCCACGGAAACGGACTGGACGTTGTGGAAAGCACCAAAATCTCTTGCGCCTTCTGCACTCGAACCCAAGAAATCCCAGTCCGTACCCCAGTAATTGTACAAAATGCTCTATCACAATATTTTCAGTTACATTCCAAAACAGGTGTGGTTATCAATAAATTTCTCTCTTGTTTATTACCATTTGAAAGGTCTCCACAGTTGTCTGTAAGGAAGTAGTTTATTGGTAATTTGATGCTGTAAACAAATAACTCCCCATATCGATAGTCTCAGTCCATAACGACATTAATTTTTTCAGGTAAACATACGGATTTACCGTCATTAAATACTAGTAGAAAGTTTTTCCCCGGAATGCCATTTCCAGGCATGCGCTTTTGGACAGCCTGATTACTCATCCAAGTTGCAGTATGCAAGAATTTGTAAAAATCTGTGAAAATGCCACTGAATTGGGAAGTATGCCGTTTAGAGCATCCACGATATAAGCGAGCGGTCCCAACAGTAATGAGTCGAGAACCACTATCGAGGAACGTTCAAATCAACGCAAGTCTTGGCTGGTATGCAGCCAACTCGCAATACAAGGCAAGACAAGGCAAGCAAGCAATCATATTCACTCTTGCTAGGTCACATCCCAGTTTTCTCTTGTGTCTCGAGATATAGAGAGTGCCTGCTGAAATATGGTACACATTACGGTGTACGAACACACGACCGCATATGCCTTAACATTTTAGGCAAGAGGTTGACATATAAACACAAAACGTCTGAATCACAGGCACAACAAAATAATGGTATTACGGGAAATAATTCCTGTTACCGCGAGAAATTCATCTAGATCTATCTAGAAATTAAGTTCCTACATGATTTTGACGTACAGGTGACCGTGCATCGTGATAAATTGTTACAGTAAAACCAACTAGATGTACTAATTTCTCAAATTTATTTTAGGAATAAATTTGAGAAATTAGTGCATCTAGTTGGCTTTATTAGAAGAATTCTTAAATGATAGGAAACACAATGATTCTACATACTAATGACTACCCGATTAAAACACTTCAGGCCAATAATCGATGCTTCTTGTATGGGTCACAAACGAATATCACGTGGACAAAATGAAGAAAAGGCTGCCATACACATAGCCATCACTTGCTTTAAAAGGGCGGCCACTAGTTTCAGCTTTATTTTGATTACAGGCCCACCTGCTGTGCATCGTGAAGGCCCAGGACACCACATAGTCGAGATGAGGTTTCACTTAGGGTCTCTAGGCCTGCAGGTTTCAATTTGTAGGTCGCGAGAATGGTTTGACACAACACAAGGGTACAGTAGGCAGCTACAGTGACCTGCGTGGTGAAACTGTGCCTGAAAACATCACTTCTGTTTACAACGACAATATGTACAGCATAGCGCAAACAATCAGTCGTATTATTGCCCCTGCCACTGAGCGGCGCGCATAGACTAACGCTGGCTCTGTGTGTATCAGCATACTGCTTCACAATGGACCACGACTGTATCCTCCAAATATATACTAGTACATGCCAGTTCTGAGGTTTTCATTCCCGACCCGTATGGACGAAGACACTTCGGTGCGCCGAGAACTGATTACCAGATGGATGGCATCCTAATGATACACAATTATAACAAATACATCGAAACTTGCGATGCTTATTTTAACAATAATGACGATCGTGGTGGTGGTGATGACAATAATACAATAAAGCATGCGAGTCACACCACTGGTGTGAGTTACACCTTGTTGTGTATTGTACATCGTTGCTATTATTAGCGGATTGTGACACCAAACGGCGTTTGCTACGGTCATTGGTCGCCATGGGTACGGGGTTGTGACTTCACACTCCGGTTGGCATATTTGACGGTTTCCATGGTTAACGGGTTGTGACTTCATTATACGGAGAATTCTTAGAGTGTCTTCATATTTAAGTGATAATTAGTGTAGAATTTAATCCGATTTTTGTTGTTATTATTGTTGCAATTGTTGTTGTTGGTATTAGAATATCATTCACAGAAAATGGCTAAAATATTTCGTAGCTTGTAATGAATAATGACAATGATGAAGAAAGGATCACTCATACTTTGCATGTTGAGATTAGTGGAGTTCAAATGTTTGAAGTTAAATAACTGTTGAATAACCGTAGTTGTAATGAGTTAATTAATAAAGTAATAAGTCATAATGAACGAAGAAAAGTGATGAGGTAGATTACAGTCCGTCCTATGACGGCACATGGGTGGTGGTGGTGGTGGTAGTAGTATTAGTAGTGGTAGTAGCAGTAGCAGTAGTAGTAGTAGTAGTAGTGACAGTAGCAGTAGTAGCACAACCAACTCAGTTCAATCTAGCTTAAAGGCCAATTAAAAATTCAGCAAAAATAAACAAAATATAAATACAGACAACAAAAGCCAAAACACAGCATGAAATTACAATCAATACAATTAAATGAACTAATAAATAAGAAACTTAATAATAATAATAATGACAATGACAAATACATTAAAAAATTCCAATTTCAATAATAACAAACCCATTTCACATAAAATGTCTTCACAATGGATTTAAATTTACTCCTTCTAGGACAAGGTCTCCGCAGATTTTGTGACGAATTTGACACCCATGTTTTGTCTCTCAGTCTTACTTCATCATCAGTCCATATCATGCTTAATCTGGTCAAATTAATAATGTTTGGTGAAGCATAAGAATTACGTAGCTTCTTACTGTGCAGATCTCACTTTTTTCCTCTTGGAGTTCCAAATATTCTCCTATTTATCAACAGCGTTCAGTCCCCGTCCGTGCCTTACGGCGAGAAATGGAGATCCAACGCCAAAACAAAAAGCAGGTAATATTGCAGTTATGAATACTTCAATCTGTACGATTTTAAAGAGAACCAGAAAAATTCTGAACGGAATATTAGCAAGCACTCCTCGGGTGCAACTTGCCCATGCATATACATGTAATGGAGCCCAACCACTTAAGCCTCTACGCCAACAACGAATACCATAATAAATTTAAAATATTTATGTTTAATAACACGTGGATTTGTGTCTTGTGTACGATTATCAGAATAAACGTATTTTTTTCCTCCTAAAAACTTTTAACGGAATTTTCCTCGTGATGCAGACGCAGTGTTCTGAGAGACAGGAACAATTTCTAAATATTATTTAGATTAACTTCAGCCTTAAAAGGACAACAATCTTAATAAATCTTTCTGCAGTAAGCTAAGGGGCGTTTTATCCAGACACACATTTCGCAATGTAATTAATCTTTCGGCTCATGGCATATAATTTGCAGATATACTATAGAAAACATAGAAAGAAATTAAACTAGAATCTCTGAGAAGGTATGTGGGTCGCTCCAGCCCCTCAGACACAGAGCATACGTAAGACACACACACACACACACACACACACACACACA
>Ga0131853_10009724_pt1 | contig 17594 bp, 9 predicted proteins | sample TergutLab28metaG_FD_92764 | JGI IMG/M metagenome (GOLD analysis project Ga0131853, IMG submission 92764) | Labiotermes labralis P1 segment gut microbial communities from Petit-Saut dam, French Guiana - Lab288 P1 (version 2) (version 2) | ecosystem: Host-associated > Arthropoda: Insects >... | reverse complement strand
TCCTTCTTGAGAAGCCAACTGGTTTGCAGCTAGTCAAGAAATTCCCCGCATTTCACGGAACCCGAAAGTTCATTACCGCACTCACAAGCGTCCGCCACCTGTCTCTATCCTGGGCCAGCCCAAGCCAGTCCATATACCCACATCTTACCTCCTGGACATCCATCCTAATATTGTCCACCCATCTACGCCTAGGTCTCCCCAGTGGTCTCTTTCGCTCCGGTTTCCCCACCAAGACCCTATACACCCCCCTCTCCTCACCCATACGATCCACATGCCCAGCCCATCTCATTCTTCTCGATTTTATCACCCGCACAATATTGGGTGAGGAGTACAAATCATTTAGCTCCTCTTTATGCAATCTCCTCCATTCCCCCGTTACCTCGTACATCCTAGGTCCAAATAATTCTCCTCAACATCATGTTCTCAAACACCTTAAGCTTCCTTTCCTCCCGCAATGTCAGCGACCAAGTTTCACACCCATACAAAACAACAGGCAAGATTATCGTTCTATATATCTTGATCTTTAAAGTTTTGGATAACAACCTGGAAGACAAAAGATTGACTTAGTAACAACAGGGTGCCGAATATATTCTGAGAAACAACATGGTGCGAAGGCGAATATTTGGATGTGACGGCGAGGGAGTGGCTGGGGAAAGTAACGTAATGAAGAGCTTCATAATTTATTCTCTTCACCTGTGTGCTGTTATAAGGATGATCAGATGGACGGAGCGTGTGGCATGTATAGGAAATGTTTATAGTTTATACAAAATTGTAGTGTAGAAACCTGGAGGGATGAAATACCTTAGAAGCTCAGGACGGAGGTTGGCGGGCAAAATGGAGTTTAGAAATATATGTGGCATAAAGTGGTGGCTAATGGGTTCTTCCTATTCAGGAGAAGAGTGGGCTGTGACGTTTTGGCGAGCTCTTGTAAACGCGTTAATGAACCTTCGGTCGCGAGATTTGAGATTCTGACAGTGGTGTTGATGAAAATGAGCAATGGACTTCTCAGCTGTGACGATGGAGAAACCACGGCTTTCCGAAACGTCTGCGACTATGCACTAATCCACAGAGTGTAACATCCCAGAAGACGTCAGTCTTCGACCCTCCTGTTCCTGTGAAGGTGAAGGATTTCTTGACTGGGTGACATCTTTCAATTCACCAAAGAAAACTATGGTCCATGAAATTTACTTTGTGTAAGATCGGTAGTGTCGGTGCAGCGATTAGTGTTTGTCCATTTCGCGACGTTTCGGGACATCATTCTGTAAGAAACACATTAGGCTCTACGTTGTGTGCTACAGAGAAATAGCTCCACATTGGTTTATTTTTGTGTCCCCTGTTAAATGTAAATTAAAGAAATGAAGTGGCGTTTGTAAATAACTTATTTTAGCATTAGTAAATTGATTAATTAGTTAATTATTAAGACAGACATTATGTGTCTGTTAGGCCACATCAAGTGATAATTAAGTGTGATATTCTTCATGGTTGCACCGTGCATTGATATTAAATTCTTTATTTTTCCAACTAATCCACACAAATTATATTAAATAATTATTAAAACATTTAAAATTATATAAGTTGCTCCAACATGTTTCGGTTTATATAAACCATCATCAGGGAGCTACAACCTGTGCTTAGCTAAAATTACATTTCTGGTTCCAGTATACATGTCTTTATAGATGTTTTAGCTAAACACAGGTTGTAGCTCCCTGATGATGGTTTATGTAAACCGAAACATGTTGGAGCAACTTATATAATTTTAAATGTTTTAATAATTATTTTATATAATTTGTGTGCATTAGTTGGAAAAATTAAGAATTTTAGAAAGTGTAGTATTCTTTTGTTCAAAACATTTAATTTGACCATCATTTGTAATTTTCCCTAATAGCTGTACAGGGATGCCTTTATAACCGTCTTCCAATCAATTTCAAGTAGCCTGCCATTTCAATGGAAGTTAAGAACATAGTAGTAAATAGCCTTACCCCATGCAATGTGTGTGTACTCCACCCCCCTCCCCCCGCGTCCGGCTACCCCTTCCATTTCTCCAACTCACGCTGGGTTGAGTCTATATTGTATTGTTACCCCAGTCAGGTAGTTACATGGAAATGGAATTTGCTTAATTTGCATCAAATGGCCTGGGAATTGATGCGCTGTTTAGATAGTGAACTGCAATACCAGGCGAGTCCCACAGTAAATTGAATTGTGCGTTGCGTGGCGGGAAACATCAGGGGCTGTACGGCGAAGCAGGGGATAGCTTGCTTGCGCTCAATCTAATATTGCTTGTTTGCTATAACTAACTGTATTTTGCTTCCAGAGTCCGATACATTCAATTCATGTTCACAGAGGCCTGACTGCCTGCCTAGTGGATGCTGTTATGTATCTTCCCATTCCTGTATGTCCTGTATGTTGTGTTTGTGTGTTTGGAGTGCCCATGTTTGAAATTATTCTCGCATTTGTCTGCATTTGTGTATATTAACGGTATCGATCTTGCGAAAACACTTCGTACTTCGAATGGTAAATTTTCGTGCCTCGTTGCGTCAGGGTGTAATTTAAAGTGAATTTTGTGTTTGTTTGTCCTGCATCGTTGTATATGCGTAGAGAAGAAAAACCAGCTGAATGGTTTATTGCACTTGTAATCTGCTCAACATGTTTCGGCCACTTATATGCCCATCATCAGGATCTCGAGACTATACTTGTGTTATTACCGCATATGGTGTGTAATGCCTTGGTTGCTGGTGGTCGGCGGTCAGGTGCAGGGCAGCAGGCTATGCGTCCGGGATGAGGGAAGCATAGCCTGCTACCCTGCTCCTGACCGCCGACCACCAGCAACCAAGGCATTACACACCATATGCGGTAATAACACATTTATAGTCTCGAGATCCTGATGATGGGCATATAAGTGCTCGAAACATGTTGAGCAGATTAGAAGTGTAATAAACCATTCAGTAGCATCTTAGTTGGTTTTTCTTCTCTACGCATGTAATTTAAAGGTTCAAGTACAGATTATACCATCGTATTATCCGTTTCTAGGCCTAATTAAACTGTCAAATATAGATGATTAAAACTTTTATGTTAATGAACCCTACGTATTAATTCGCGAATTCACTGCACCGTGAGGTGCACAGTCATCCTATTCTTTAAAATATTATGTCGATTTAGGGCTTTATTGAAATACTTTTTAAGTTATTTAAAATTGTTTTAAAACTGTAAAAATTGGTTTAAATTTTTTCGGTTCTTCCATCTTGCCATTTTGTTACATGCCATTCTTTTCGCCTGTTTTAGATTGTACAGGTCAGCAGAAGTTCGCATCACGTCGTAGTTTTAAAGGAAACTGTAACGTCAATTTTTTATTCGCTTCGTACTTTCACAAAATAATCTTCGCTTAGTAAGTGCTGATAAAACCAGAGTGTAGGAACTATGCGGGACATTAGGATGTTTTAATGGTGCATCAAACTGTGTTTTCGTTTTAAAAGTCCGTTATCTCAATCCACCCTATAGTGCTTGTTTTGTATATACATAAAAGTTGACAACAAAATGCTGCGCTTGTTACATTTTTTAATGTGATTTTTGTGATCAGCCTACTCGATTTAGTCGCAACTTTATTCTGTATATGTTCACTGAAAGAATGCGCAGGTTTGTTGTGCTGTGATCAGTCTGTCTTACTGTCATGTCTTACATGTGGGGACTTTAGCGTGTTACCATTTAGCACAATCATTTGCTTTCAAATTATAGATGTGTGTGAATTTTGTCGCATGTCTCCCTAGTTTAAGTACCGAGTGATCCGTGTTATCTTATCAGTTAGGCTAGTGAGATCGTCATTCGACCCCATATAGCCTATGTAGTGGGTTAAATGTCGTTAAATATATTCGAGAAAGCTGGACAAAACAAGACAACATACCTAATTTTGAGTAATACCGACAAGAAAGGTCATGAAATTTTCTAGGTGGTTCTATGTTTCATAAAGTGATATGTTTCCATTTTATCTCCATAGACCGGAATACTTTTTGAAAAGCGGGTATGAGCTCATATGGGCACTACTTAGGAAACTCCTCTATCTACATCGGCACAGTAGGTTTCTCTAATCTAGCCTACCGGCAAGCGGCGGGGAGATCAAAACCGACCCTCGGAATCGGGGTCGGAACCTGAATCTGCCTGCGCTATACGCGTACCCTTAGATTACTACCGTCCTCTCATAGCTGCCTCCATCCGCTAGGAGTCTGTTCCCTTCAGGTTGCCTGACCAACAATTCAGTTCTCGTCACCCACGTGTGCTATATGTTTTGACCATCTGTCATCCTTCTGGGTCTTGCTGTGAAGTTCTGGCTCAGTCGTGTGAGCCTACATAAAAACCAAAATCTGCAACTGCGAAAATTCGGCCTGTGGTTTTACTGATACTGCTTTCTCGTATTCTCGTCCTGGTGTGTATTGCAGCCTTTACATTTGTACTTTAGTGGTGAAGCGTTTCGGCTTACCTCTCTTTTTGCTGTGAAAATTAAGTATCACAGCGGTAACGTCCATTTTAATACTACCAAACCGTCAGTAACCCTGACATATTTTCGGTCGTTTTCGTAGTCCATTAAGGCGAGTGTTCAGATAGGGCCATCATATATCCCGTGGCTCTGTACATACACGTTATTGCTTATTCGTTCGTCATAATCGACGTCACGTAATCTAAGCGGTTGACATAGTATTAAATAACCGAATGACGATCGGGAAATGGGTTTGTCTAGTTGTACATCTGTAACGAGCTGTGTTTTGTTTTGTTTTTTTTTACAGATCTTCGTATGCACAAGGGCAGTCAGTCCGCTATGACACACACCCAAGTAACAATCCAAATAACAGACGCGTAAGTAAAACAACACTTCTGTCATGTGTAGACCTATGTTACTTTGAACTCTAGACATCATAAACATATGCTCGTGTTTTAAGTTCATTACTTTCTGTGTTAATTAACTGTTTGTTGTCTGGATAACGAAGTTAGGTTATTCAGCGCTGGAACCTGAATCCCCCTAACTTCTGCTGTAGAGATCCATGTCTGTGTGAGAGGTTATCTTTATTTTTTCTATTTCTGTTTCTGTTTATACTCACCCCCTTCTAGTGCCGCGGTCATGGAAGAGTAGAGCTATTCCTCTACCCACCCTCTGGGCCACACCGGCCCTGTAACGGGAACACTTTACCTTTACCTGTATTTCTATTTATGTTTCTGTTTTCTCTTTATATCTGTTTATATTTATATGAAGACTTTCGTCTTCTTGAAAGTTTCGTTTCTGAAGACCATATTCTAATTTTGTCGTATTTTCTCATATAAGGCTTGTGTTTTGTATTTTCAGCCTGAAAATTTCGTTCTGACTGTGCCGGAGAAAATGCAGATTAATGTCAGTCCTGATTTTATAGGGTTGCGTGCAAATGGGCATTGACACTGCAAAATATATATAGCATATTCTTAGACTCATTAGTTATAGAGACGTTGGGACTTGTCGATGAATTAATATGCTCAGTCGCTTGGAGTAACTTTTTCTATTATTTTTGTTGACGTGGGCTCGTGAAGGCGCATAAGTGCGTATGTGCGTGCCGTTTTATTTTACAAATGACCGGTATCAGTGGGATACGTCATGTACAAGAGAATACAGCATAAGTGTGTGGGAGTTACTTTATCTAGATCTGTAGAGTGTCACGTTCGTTAGTTGCGTTGTGTGAGGCGTATGTTGTAGACACTTGCTTCACACGTCTCCCTTTACATTCCCCCCATAACTCTTACCAAAACAAAACGCATGAAGCAGGAGTGTTTTTAAAAAATTCTTTCTCTTAACTAGTCAATAAATTACCAAACGTTTATGGAAGCCGAAGGTTCTTACCCTGTCCACCGCTGCTGGCTCGTCTAATGATCCAGATTCAACCAGTCACCATTCTGGCACCCTATTTTTCATTTCATGGTAGCCAGTGACGCCTGTTACTACCTCACGTGCTCGTTCCATTCGCTATTTATTCAAGGTCTGTCATCCCTTCTACACCGAGATTTCCCTTAAAATGGTGTGCTGCTCATCTCCCCTGCTTACTACCTATTCATGATCCACCCATTTCACCCTAATAATATTTATTTAAGACTAGTAATTACAGAGCTCCTCGCTGAGCGTTGCTGTCAAGTTTTTCGATTTATACTCCGACTACGTATTGTGGAGGCTGTGAGTTCAAATCTGGGCCCGGACTATCCTGCATGCGCTGTGTGATTTTCCTCGGTCCATGAAAGTAACTTCTTGGATGGTATCTCAAGTCACGACCACTTCCTTCAGCGTTCTTTAAAATTCATTATTCGTTAATCTTCCTACCATTCGCAGTGTATAGTGTGTGCTACTGACAGCATATTAAATAAATTATAAATAAATAAATATGTCAGAATGCAACTTCTTAATGTGCCATTTTAGATCTTCCCGTTCTTAGGTCCAAATGTCCTCGACAGTACCCTGTTCTCAAACCCACTAATGCCATGTTTATTGGACCGTGCATCATTGTAATAGTTGAAGAATAAAAGACCAGCTTGATGTCACTAGCTATTTTATTTCACTCCTTATGTGCTCAACATGTTTCGGACATTAATATACCCATCATCAGGAGCTTGCGACTTTGCTGTTGAATTACTGCATCCGTTGTTTCGTGCACGGTTCGTTGAGTGTTGGAGATTTGGTGCGTCTGGGTTTGAGTAGTGTCCGGCAGAAACCTGCAACACGGACACCACTCAAACCCAGACGCACCAAATCTCCAACACACAACGAACCGAGCACAAAACAACGGATGTGGCAATTCAACAGCAAAGTCGCAAGCTCCTGATGATGGATATATTAATGTCCGAAACATGTTGAAAACATAAGGAGTGAAATAAAATAGCTAGTGACATCAAGTTGGTCTTTTATTCTACAACCACTAATCTGAGTCTACCTCTTCCACTGCATTGAGAAACCAAGTGCAACTGATGCAGTTTACAAGAATCCATCCATACGAGATCCTGTGTAACATTTTGTGAACTCGTTGTTTTTCTCTAAGGGACAGAGTTGCTGGGCCTGCCCCCATCCCAACACTTGAGATCCACCCTTTTAAGTTGTCTGTGATACTTTCTCCCGTGTGAGTGCAAGAGCCAGGACCATTACCCCATTTAACGGAGACCCGTATGATTCGGCTACGCTGGAAACTTGGTCGAGTCTGCTATTGGGCCTACAAGGGTGATCGAGTGTAGTAGAGATGGCGTATGGAAGCGATACGTCATATCTGCAAGCAGCACACGTCAAAGCTGTTCAGGCCCAATAACAGACAACCGCACAGTGTAAGAACGTTGGACGACCTGCGTGATGCTGCGTCAGTAAATCGTGTGGTAATCAATCGTAGTAACGTTATCAGTATCTTTCTTTCTGTTAACGACATCTGAAGACAGGCTTGCTTTAAACCCCACTACCTCCATATCGCTCCTATGTAACGTTATCGTGAAGTAGCAGATCAGTACTTGTGTGTGTTTTGAGATGGCTTGCACTGTTATTTCCTGTAGGGTGGCGGCCATGGCAGCAGAAACTGGAGCGACGAAGGCGGCATGGGTGGCGGTTACTACGGCCGTCGCTGAGGAAAGAAGATGGAGCAGCAGAGAATTACCTTAAGCATCGGTGTTTACGACCATCTTTTTTGTATACTCTCTACACTGAAATACATAGGATATAAGATTTGGACAATATTGTGCAGTAGATGTGTTTCCTTACGGCCTGATCCTAGATTATTAGGTACCCGCACTGCATTTTAAGGATTTCTTTTGTCCATATTTATATTCTTTTCTTCGTCTATTACACACAGCGATGCCGCGATGTATTTTTGCTCCCTAAATATTGACCTGGTTTTCATTTATGTCTTTTAAGGGACTACACTTGAACGGCATCAGTTGAAAGTGTGAAACCTAGTGTGTATGAGGTGGCGGTTGTATCAAATTAGTTAGAATTACGCATTTTTGCGTCATGTGTTTTTATATTGGAGGGAGGGGCTGTTCGCTCTCATTTCAAGTCTGGAGCAACCAGAGACCGGCAAGAATTTCTGAGGGAAGTACACGTTGTTCAAAGTATACGTAATTTATTTCCGTTTCGACCCAGTTTACATACGGTAATATCTTACTGTGTAGCTATAATTAGATATCAAACCAAGTGATCTGTTAAAGACAAACATTGGACTTGTCAGGGTCACTCTGCCCACCCTTGGGGCTATTTTGTTCATTTAACTTTAAGCGGCAATATCGCAAGCAGTTTCGACATGCTTGTGGATTTCCGCCTACTGCACCAACACACAGTTCAGGATACCATGTTCCACGCCTGTGGCGCCCGATTTCGTCACCCTTTTGCCCATATTGTACCTAAAAATATTTAGAGCTGCAGAATTCGCACGGGGTGTTTTCACTGCTGTATTAAAAAAGGAGTGGGTAATCGTCCTTGACGATACTAGGCGTTGTTTCTCTTTAGAAATGGATTTCACCTTCTCTTACTATTCCATCTTACCTTCCGTTTCGCCAGCGTTTCCTTAAAATTTGGGTCCGAAATGAGGTGCTTAGTCTCTCACCTTTTTTTTGGCGTTGTTCGTAGACATCCTTTGTGTGAATTATGATGCTTGAAGCATCCTTGTTCTCATTTTCATTAAATGGCCCGGTTGCAGATAAATCTGAGGTCTACCGACGAAATGGCTGTCTTGAAGGTTTAGGGTTTCCATTTGGATTTGAATGCCTGGTTACCGGAAGTTGCATGAATTGTATAGAAAGCAATTAGAAGGCAGAGACTTGTCGACGGGAGCAGGGGACATTTTAGAAGGGACTGTGCCTCTATACTTCATCAATTTGACAGAGTATCCAGATGTTAGACCTTGTTTTACAAAATCAGATTGTGGATTGAAGCACTGGGGTGGCTCTTCATGAAGTTTCTTGCCTCTTGATGGTAGTACGTCGTTTTGGGTTTGAACAGAGATGATGGAGGGCCCCACCTGCTCTCAAAATTATATCTCCCCACAAATATATTTATCGGACCATCTTGGCATCTGGAAACGTAAGTCATGGGCAGAGGAGAGTCAGGTAAAAAATAATTTGGTGTAGGCCTAAATAATGAAAGAAGAAACTACAATACCTACTTAATCTTTGGTTTCAGCGCGAGGTTAACGATGTTTCCATTTAACGTCAAAGAAACAATGTATACCTGATAAACTAAAGAAACACAAAATGCTTGCGTGATATTTTGGCCCCTTATAATTAAACAAAAGAGTAATTTGTGTGAGAAGGCAGGGATAACATTTCAGTGCCACTTTCTCAGAAATAGTCCAAACACTACTGGGATGTTGTAACCTCTGTTCTTGCCGAGCGGTAGGTGAGGGAGGTGGGGTTGTCCTTGGTCGAAAACTTCAGCCGGCTGAGTATAAGGCTGTATTGCTGATAGAATTACAGTGCTAAGAACAATGTATAGGAGTTTGCGACGCTCTCGTCTGGGGATGACACGAGTCCCCTGTACTCCAAGGGTGTTTTTCAGAGAACGCGCTTATTGAGAGAGACTGTCATTACACATATTGAGGTGCAGTTAAACTGGCAGAGTGTACCGAGATGCCTTAATTGAGAGAAAAGTTTGAAGCCACGCGCCCTCAGCACTTTGCTCTTTGAATCCCGCACAGTGCCCAGTAGCTGGATTATCTGGCTGCACTAGCCGAGGTTCACAGTACAATCAGAAGTACAAGTTTTATCAAATCTACTTTGGTACATTACATAGCGTAATCAATAACTACAAACAGAATCACATTCCTACAGTACCGCCAACACTTGATTCCTTGGGGAAAGACCAGTTTGCACGCAAATTAGTCGTAACTGGCAAGCATGTGCGAGAGGAGCTAAGGCGCCGCGTGGGGGGGGGGGGGTTGAATCGCACAGAGGTACTTCCTCTGGAACGAGTGGCAGACTGTCGTCCCTAGTTTTTATGTTGATGTTGACATTACCTAAACCCGATGATTCCGGATTCGCCACAACGTGGGCGGTGGGCCCGCCACCTTCGGCGGGGTCTCTTTGATCTATGTAAAGTATTAAACAGAATACAGGGTACAGACGCATTAAAAGTAACAAACACATACAAGACGGTGGAGTTGCCATGATGACTGGCCATGTTTTTGTCTATCCCCCACCCTCACGCCTGCATGCTTTCAATCGTCAGCATGAGAAATAATTTGTTTAAAAGTGAGATTGAAGATCATTTTGCTTAGATTTAGGCGTTTAAGAGTGAGATTGAGGTTAAATTTTCTTAGAGTTAGGCGCGTTCCTAGTTCTTAAAGGCAGGTATTTTGTAACAACTTGCATTAAAAGGATTTTGCTACAGGAGGGCGCAATAGTGGCAGTAATGGAAATATACTCTGTTTATAAAGTTCATGCACCAACAAATGCACTCTTTTTAAACATGACAAAGTTTTAAAATTTACATTAAAAATCACAGTTTAAAAATCAATGTAAATTTTAAAACTTTGTCAAGTTTAATAAAGAGTGCATTTGTTGGTGTGTGAACTTTATTGATATTAAAATGCACGGTAGAGCGATAAAAAAAAATTGCTCTGTTTCAGTAACTAATTTCCCAGCACCCTTTACAGGAGCGTCCACTGAATGTCTGCTTGTAGACAACATAGTAATACTATCCTGCCCTGGTGCATAGTAAATCCAGTCATTGGCGTTAATTTGGGTCCGTACAGTGTTTATTGGCTGTATGTATTTCGTCTCGCAACTTTCAGGTAAGTTCTTTCATGTGTTCATCAGTCTCACTACACATTGTTCTTTGTTAAACTGGATAGCACCGGCTTTCTTGTTTACACTCGCACACGCGCGAACACACACACACACACACACACACACACACAGATACATACATACATACATACATACATACATACATACTTGCGTATGCTCAGCAAGGAAGCATTTCGTATTCATCTGTTTATCCTTCATAATGGTGGACACATTGAACACATTCAATAAATACAAGCCGTTTTTATCATATTTCCATATGGTTACAGTCTTATGGCCACGTAACTTATGTGGACATAAATGCGTACATACATACATACATACATAGATACACACACACATACCGCTTGAAAGTAGCTCTGACTGATCCTTAGGCTGAATTTCGCAAGTCGTATTAGGACGCAGAAAAAGTCCGGTAATGATTGTGGATGTCCAGGAGCATTGTCCAAAAGAAACACTTCTGTAAGTGATAAATTATTCCTGCGTCAGTATTGCCTAACAGATGGGACAAAATGAAGACTGAACCAATTCTGAAAAATGGTTCTAGTAACTCAGGCATTGGAATTAGACTTCCATACGACGTAGCATTCCCTTTGTCTTCCTCTTAATTGCGCTAGGGCAGTGTCTTTTTTTTCTTTTCTCGCGTGCCACTGTCAGAATACCGAACATGTACTCGTACCAGTATCACAATGCAGAACATGTACTCGTACCAGTATCACAATACTAAACATGTAAGCATACCACTAGGTACTGCAGATATTAACGCCTACTTTCAGGGTGCTGGTCTTCAGGGATATTTCACTGTGGAAACCTCAAATGTTGCAGTTTCTACCGTTCTACGTAAATTAACGCGATAAGACGAGAGCGGAGAAACTGTGTTGATATTCAGACAATGACGTAATATCTTGGTATACAATTTGTAAATGTTTTCCACTACATTTCACGCATTTAAAACAATTTTAAAGAGCAATTAACGTTTTTAAATTTTAATTTTAAAAAATCCTAAGTTTCTTCGCGTACCGCCAGTGGAGCGCGTAGCACAGTTTGAAAAGCACTGCTCTAGGGTTTTCCGAATAGTATGCCAAAACTGGCTATTGCTTACAGTCTCATGCCGCATTGCCACCAAGAAGCAATGTGAGTCTTTCCTTGGTTGTCTTATGCCATGCGCAACCACCTCTTCGTTTGCTAAATTGGTTAGTGCGGGCATCTTGTTTCAAAACAATCCTCTCTCGTCAGCATTAAAAATTCAACGAGCAGAATAACCGCCTTCTTCAATTATATTAGAAAACGTTTCTACAAATTCTTGTGCAGCTTCTTTATTTGCACCAGCAGATTATCCAGTCAATTTAATGTTCTGTAGAGAATCCCTGCTCTTGACCCTGTCGAACAAACCCTTGCTTGCTTGCTGGCTTGAAATTCTGGCATATCAGCAGCTTCTTCTCCACAGCGTTTCTTCCAGTCATCATACAAACTGAGAGCCTTTCCTTGAATTATTGAAAGGCTCAGAGAATTTTTTTTTGATACTGGTCCTCGATCCGCAATGTTAATGATCGCTCTATTTCCTTCATCACTACACCTCGCCTCGTCGACATAGTATTCGACGAAATATTGCCGGCATTTCTCATTTATTCCTTAAATTTTTCATTCTCCTTCACAGCTGAATGTACAGTCGACCGAATAAGTTCATTGATCGTCCTATTGAAGCTGAAGTTTCGGCGCTGTCAGCACGCCTTACTATTTCCGTCTTTGTCTCAGTCGTGTTCGGTTTATGAGACCTGTGCTTATTTTCACTTGTATCAGTACTTTGAGTCTTCCATTTCGTATCCATATTTGTAGAATAATGGACATAAAATTCACAAAGAAACGCTGCTGTAAGATCGTAGTAATTAACCAACTTAATGCACAAATTCTTGTTTTATAATATGTTTATTATATGCTTCTACATGTTTCGAGCACTGTGTGCTCATCATCAGGAGGTCAAATTGTATTATGCAGCGTCTGGTATCATCACACCTGTAGGTGGCCGTCCCGTGCGACCTGTGCACGGGACGGCCACGTACCAGATGCTGTATAATACAATTTTGACCTCCTCATGATGAGCACATAGTGCTCGAAACATGTAGAGGCATATGGTAAGCATATTATAAGACAATAATTTGTGCATCGTGTTGGTTAATTACTAAGATTATACTGAGATGCATGGTCAGCAAAACATAAAAAAAAACTGCTGTAAGAATCGCTGCTGCACGAAGGAACAAATGAACACTGTTGTTTAAACGAGTCAACACAAATCAACACTACTGTACGGATAAAGAAACACTAACATACGAACAAACAAAGAAGCACTGTTGCATTAAAGAGCACTACTGTATGAACACAGATAATTACATAGCCGAGACCACACAGATAGAGTGTTCGCTTGGCTGCGGCTGCGACACTCTGCGATAGCTTGAATGTTGGTCAGCTGTGTGCTAATCCCAAATTTCACGTACGAAGAACATTAGGGGTGTCGGTTTGTAATGTACGGAAGTCGAGGACCGCCTGTACCACACAACAATACGTGTAGTGTTCTTACGCACGTTCGCAAAATTGCGAAAAGCGAATATTAGCTTCGTCATTTCTGTCCGTCCATCCGCATAGAACAGCTCGGCAACCACTGGACGGTTTGTAATTAAATTTATTTCAGTATTTTCAGAAAACCCTCCAGTAAAGTCAGGTTTCATTAAAATCTAACCAGAATAATGGGCACTTTACATGAAGACCAACACACATTTTTATACATTTCAGTTCTCCTTCGAATGAGAAATGTATAGTTGTAGAGAATATCGAAACACGCATTTTATGTTCAGGAACTTTTTTTTTTCTTTGAAAATCGTGTCGTTTATGTGATAATGTGGGAAAATGTGGTAGAGCGAGAAAGGCCACATGACAAACAATACGGCGCAAGCGCTTTGCATGCTGCATAACGTACGCTACTGACACTCGGCGACAATGGTTTCGCGAAAGCGCCTCAGTGTTAAGCTTATACGTACAGTACCGCACCGGCCTCATGCAGTACACATATTTATCGGCGGAGCGCTTGTTAGAGTAATACTGGAGCACGGGGTTTGATAGACAAATCAGTATGACACATATATTTACAGCGTACTCTTAACGAAAACATATCAATACACCAGTGATTTGGCAGTTCTGTGCGACCACAAATTAAGCTCCAAATCAGACCACACCACTGCCAAGGATTTCAAGAACCACCCGCTATATATTCCGAAACAATTTTGAAATCCAGCACAGCGGAACCAAATTTCATTGTTTAGCCCGCTGAGTGCCAATGAATCTCAGCCACCAAAAGGGCCAACCCATGGAACATGGCAGTTGTCATCTTCGGGGTGACTGGAATCCTTTAAGAGGTGCAAGTATGGCCTAACGATGCAACACGCATCGGAAAATTGCATCCATTGCAACAAAACATTGTTTCATAAATATTTTTGTCACAAGAGGAAACGTATTTTCCATGTCCTTTGAACATTTCGGTGAACAAAGTCTAATTCATGTCATAAATGCCCCTGAAGGTGCATTAAATTTCGCACAATTTTGCGTATTACCCAACAGATAGAATGTTAGTACGTATTGTCCGATAACGGTCTATGAACTGTAAACTGGGCTCTTGGCTTCTCTTATTCCCATGTTGTGTGTCGTTGAACACTGGCTTTTCTGCTTGCGTTTATTTTAGAGAATAATTAAAAGGGTGCTTTCAATAATGTAATATACGGCGTTCTTTACAGCTTATTAAGTTATCCTATGGCCTGTTAGAAACGACTTTCGGCAAAATATTATGAGGCACTAGGCGCAAATTTAATGTCATTAGCAATGTAATGCACACGAGTTGAAACACCATGAAGCGGTTTGTGCTAAATGCCTGTAAGTCCATTTATGGCCGTCCTTAGTAAGGGAAGCTTTTTTGTCCTTCAGTGTGACTAAAAACAAATTTGGCCGGTTAACGTCATCTAAGATTTATCAAATTTTCCTAGAAGTTTGATTAACGGTTTACGTTATAACTATGCAGGAGAAGGAAATATGTGGTCTTTTGTACCGTAAAGTGTGCTGTGGATCACTGTGGTTGGAAATTAGAACTCCCTAAGAACTTTCAGTTAAAATTTCACACGTTAAAGTGCATGTGCCCGACGATTTATGTAGCATCGCATCCCAGACTACTTGAATCTCCACCATCATCGCTATAAGAATCTCAAATCTCGAAGTAATTATTTTAGGACATTATCGCATACAATGCCTATGTGTTCAAGTACAAAGAATATTTTTTTTTTTCCTGTAGCGTTTCGGGCCATGGCCTCCCCATTCTTGAGGTTTCTAGATCACACACAGCGACGCATTACATTCGGTAGGACTCCTCTGGACGAGTGATCAGCCCGTCGCAGAGACCTCTACCTGACAACACACAACACTCAAAACAGACAAATATCCATGCCCCCGGTGGGATTCGAACCCACCATCTCAGCAGGCGAGCGGCCGCAGACCTACGCCTTAGACCGCGCGGTTACTGGGACCGGCACAAAAAATACATAATGATATTTACCCCATAACGGGGGAAAAAATAACCAGATAGGTAGAAAAATAACATCTTCTATAAACGGAACTTTAGCTACTTGTTCAGTGTCAATAATGGCACGCTAATGCGTGAAATTGCATGAGGGACCTTTGGCTCAAAGGCTTAAAGGCATTTCAGAACTTGAAGTCTTCTTCCTAAATATCCGAACCCGGCATTGTGTCACGTTGCAGTGTGTTGCACAGTCCGAACTAATGGCTTCTTGCTGTATTTTTAATTAAGTGGCGTCTACAGATTGTCTCAACCAAATATTTAAATTGAATAAAGAATCCACAGCTGCCCAGTAAGACTCAATACCTCCTGTCGCTGCGCTAGTGTACATAACATCCTAATGTAATTAAGGGTGAGGCTGCACCAGTTGTGACTTTCCTGTGACCTGCTATCATCGCTGATCATCATGGTGACTCCATTAAAATGAAGTGCTATTATCTGCCTTAAGGTTTCTACAATTGTGAAGCTACTTAAAGGATTCGGATTTCCCAATTTGAGGGTGGCTGCCCAAATTGCATTCAGACTCGCTTGTGAGCAACCTAAAAGGAAACATTAAAAAATGATTGTGTTTCAAACGTCAATAAATGGTCGCATATCTCTGCAGGTCCCTTGAATGCAGTTCGATTAAAATTAAAATTAGAAAATTTAATAAATTACGTATGTTTTGGGGTTTTATGATGTTTATTATAAGGATTGTTTTTCTTGAGATGTGACGCCGTTTTTACTGGTAATGAATCTTGAAATATGCATTTTTTTTTAATTTTTAGATTATCTTTATTTTATTGTTCTCGTTTAATGGTTTTTGTTTATATTTTGAAGGCAATCAAGGTTTTGTGATTCCATAGTATTTTATGAATTTTTTTAATCTTACTTAATTTTGTCTCCCCCAGATGAAGGCGTTACAACTGTCTACGCTGGCTCTAGATACTGAGTCTAGGTACAATATTTTAAAACATTGAGACTAGCTGTTACCAATGTACCCACAAGAGTTGGTTCCCCCCACCCCCTTTCCATTTGAAGACGGAAGTAGATCCAACCTTCGAATGTTCTGAATGTTTTTGCCTGAAATTATGAATAATGAAAACACGACTCTGGTCATATAGCATAATCTGATTTCTTTAAAATTCAGTTCAGGCATTGACTTTCCTCATTAGCCTACGTCCAGACTCGAGATTTTCACATCTCGGACATCGTGCTTTATTAAGCTCACGTCCTAGTCGTGTCGAATTTGAGATGTGGTCTATGATTATATATCATTGAGTCCAACAAAGTGTACTTATATTCAGTTTTGCTGTATTACCAATATATACTATTATAATTTCCCTTGTGTTTCGGCCTTTCCTGGTCTATCATCGGAGACGAAACAGATACCAGAGATAAATAAAACGTTTGTATGTATCGTCATTAAGACATGCAATTCGTCACGTACGAAACATACCAACGCGCTAAACGTGTACCGTGATGCATTGCTTAAAACTTGGAGAACTAAAATTAAGAAAAATGTGTTCAACATTTACACACAAAATTACAATACAATATAAATTTTTTGTATACCAATATGTACTGCAGTTTCTTCAGTACCGACAGTATGAATGCAGTCCCTTGAAGTTTGAATCATGATGTATATAAATTTATGTGAACACAACATACGTTATAATTCAAACTTCCCTCCCTCCATGATTTCTCATGTGGATACGATGTCTTGTCTTGTGTCAAGTATATTTCTGGGGTATTTAGATTTATATTTGTTGTGCCGCATATCCATGATGTGTTCGTTATATGTGTCAGCGAATGTTCATCCACTTTGTCCTGTTTGTCGCAGATCTCCGCATTTTAGCTTGTGCCCACCGCTTGTTTGCCGTCTTTTGTTTGGACTGATGTCATAATGTTTTCATTGGTGTTTTGTTTACCCTGTGTGATATTTTCAGGTCTGTGTTTTCGAAAAAGGTTGTGATTACGTGTTTGTTTATATAAGTTATATGAACTTTGTTCATGCTGCTTTCCTATTCAGGTTGGTTGAACGTGGTATTTTTTGTACATTGTATGACCGCCTCTGTGGTCTAGTGGTCAGAGTTTCTGGCTACATATACAGAGGTCCCGGGTTCGATCCCCGGCGCTACCAGATTTTCTGAGTAGTAGTGGGTCTGGAACGGGGTCCACTTAGCCTCGTGAGGTCAATTGAGGAGCTACTTGAATGAAAAAAGTAGCG
>Ga0131853_10009723_pt1 | contig 17595 bp, 10 predicted proteins | sample TergutLab28metaG_FD_92764 | JGI IMG/M metagenome (GOLD analysis project Ga0131853, IMG submission 92764) | Labiotermes labralis P1 segment gut microbial communities from Petit-Saut dam, French Guiana - Lab288 P1 (version 2) (version 2) | ecosystem: Host-associated > Arthropoda: Insects >... | reverse complement strand
AGCGTAACTAAGGAACTTACGAAACCCACTTCGGACTTGTATAACTTATATGTATATTAATGTTTATATAGTAGACAATAGAATTCACTGTTAAGTTTGTTACGCGGTTCGTCACTCACTGAACCCAAAGGAGTCCTTTAGCTCCCGAGATACGTAGGTAACTGCGAAGCCTCCGACTTGGCTATCGCTACCGTTCATTCCCTGTCCCCGTGGGAATTCCAGGATAGACCTCACAACGGCCACAATATGCTCTCCCAAGCTTACCGCTCGGCTTGAGCACTACAATATAAATTGAGTTATTTGTACGGAATCATTCAACTAATGGTCCTGTATGATATGTGAAATGATGACATTTCCACACTCAAAAATAACCAAGATGAATGTGGAATATTTTACCGCTTAAAGCATTTGTCGTATGTAAAACAGAAGTCACCTTCTTGCTTCTTCTGTAAAATTGATATTTTTTTTATTCTCCTCTTTTTTACAAAATGTGGAAGATGTATCCTTCGTTCATATTAAAAAAATACGAATCACGCAATACCTTTCCGCTTGAAGAATGTAATAATCATATACGCTACCGAAAGGCTTAGAGACAGGGTCTACAAAATGTGGTATGAATAATTGACGATCGTTGAAATGCCGTTTCGTATTCTACCAATGTTCCATGTCACATTACGATTCTCAGTTCTCCATACTGGCACGTCAAAGTTGTGTGAAAGTTGTGGTTATATGTGCTATACTCATACGTAATATAGTTTTCTAGATGACTTCGTGTAAAGGAAAATATCTTACTTCTACCTTCTGACATGATTTATTCATGAATTTACACAGCAACATTCATTGTGAAAACCTCTGTAGATGGGAAAAATTACCTCTTTTATATGTACTCCGAAGTTTCATTATTTTATTCACAGAGCCTTAATTGAATCTTATCCTGAACCAATCGAATCCAGTCCATATTCTCACACACAGTTTCCCCTTAGAATATTTGTCAACGTTGTCCTATCATTTACGTTGATATTTTCAAATTTATTCCTTCCTTTCTGGTTTTTGGACCATTTTTGTGCGCGTTCGCAAAATTTCGAAAAGCGAATATTAGTTTCGTCATGTATGTCCTTCTGTACGTCAGTATAAATGTAACAACTCGGCTCTCACTGGATCGATTTTCATGAAATTTTATATTTCAGTATTTTTCGAAAATCTGTCAAGAATATTCATGTTTTCTTAAAATCCAACGAGAAATATAAGTACTTTACAAGCGGACCAATGTAAACATTTGATTATATCTTGCTCAGTTATTCTTAGAATGAGAAATATTTCAGACAAACATTGCTCAGAAAATAAAAATGCATATATTATGTTCAATAAATTTTTTTTCTAAAATCGTGCTATTTATGAAATAATGTGAAAAAATATTGTAGTGCCGGACAGGTCACGGACGACAATATGGCGCAAACGCATTGCATACTGTATCCCTAAGGCTACAGACACACACTCAGTTTATGTAACACTTATTGCTTTTCCAATGCAACAATGGTTGCACGAACACACAACAATGTTGCGTAATACGCACATTGCCTGTCTTGTTTCTCTCTCTGTCTCTCATGCCTGTGTCAAGCACCTCAAAACCCCACTGTCCTCAATGTCTTGATTTATAAATTTTAGTAGGAATATAGGAATAATTCACGAAGCTCCTCGTCACTTAATTTTCTATACGTTTTTTTCTCTCCCTTATGTCCATACTCCACAACACTTCGCCTTCATAATATTTAATAAGGCTATTTCAGCTTCTTATGTCGGTATACTAAGACCAAATGAGATTAAAAATGGCGAGCACCTGACATTTACACAAAGGCTTCAACGGACTGTTCTAAAATACAATCTATTAGTTTGCCTGACAGGCTGTGTTAAATTATTAAAACTCTTAATCAAGACAGATGTTAGCCTGATCGAAATTAGAAATAACTAATCCCTAATGAAAGTTTTCACACTACAATATTCTGCCCGTCTTTCTATCTGTTTCAAACATCTGAAGAAAATCTCAATTGATTTTTTAAAAAAAATCTCCTTTGTTTTGAGTTCAATCTCTGAAGATGACAGAATAGTTAACCTACATTCACCTACCACATTACCAACAGGTAAAGGAAACATTTTTCTTCCATCGGCTGTACATGTAGGCCTGTAAAGCAGGGACTGCCGAGAAAACGTGTCGTCACGCAACAGTAGCGGGTCATCCGTGTCTCAGTCGATATATGTACAGCCGCTACCTCTTTCAGTGTCATCGCTTCGTAATAGTACCACTTATTATAGCAAAACTATTTCAAAAGATTTTCAAGTTCTTAAAGAAAATATTAATTATATTATTATTTCGTTCATCCCCCAAACAATAAAATTTATAAAAATCAATTAATTTTATGTTTTTCATACCGTGCATGATTGTACCTTCCATATTTAAAAAAACGAAACGCACTAATTTAAATACAATAAAATAAATTATAAAACTCACTTCATATTAGAGTCCAACACCTACATGTTTCGGCGGCATCAAGGTACCATCTTCAGGGAGTTTATCAACAGCAAACACGCGTAAGTCCGATTCGTATCTCAAGCGCTAGTTGCCCTCAATTCCATCACAAAAATTAAAAGACTTAAAATATTACAACTCCACATTATACATATGAACAAGTACAAGTCCATATTGTTGCGACAACAACACTACACAGCAATGATCCTTCCCTGGTACACATTTGCAGCCGTCTGTACTCTCCAGACTGCACACACTAACATCCGTATCACCGTATGATCCAGAGGGGTCTCGTCCTGCCAAATTTTCAAGGTAACATTGACAGTTTTATGGACGATATGAAACCATGCCCAGCTGTTTTAATTAAAGTAACGAAATTTAAAATAGCATTAGGTTTTAACGTGTTTATAGACAGAAATATGTTGAAAAACTTCGAAAAGTATTAAGAGCAATTAACAGTATCGATAGCTGAAGAATAAATACCAAATAGATGTTACTTATTATTTTATTGTACTTCTTACAAGCTTAACATGTTTCGGCCACTACTATGCCAATCATCAGGAGCTCATGACTATAATTTTGATTATCATATTTGTCGTCTCTTTCTGTAAATACGGAAGAGGTAGTGTTAATGTAAAATTATGTTTCTTAGTGGTGTATGTTCGGTGTGAAGTTCTTTGTCGCTCGGTTTCTATTAATTTTAATAGTTTTGATCCTTTGTGTGTACAATAAAATAATAAGTAGCATCTAGTTGGTTTTTATTCTTCAGTTATCACAATGATGCACAGTACAAAATACATTAAAATGTATCGATTACGTTGGTCACGCAATAGAGTTCGCTGTGATTTTTAAACACTGATTGCGATTTCGAATACCGTTGGGTAAATGAATATGTTGCTTTGTTCTGTGTTCATCATCATCATCATCATAATCATCACCACCACCACCAACACGAATTCTGCCTGATGGCAGGTCCATAACCCCTTCCAAAGCCAGTTCTCCACGAGTGTGGCCTGCCTTTTTTCTTTCTACCTTCTCCTTTACTTACGATCATCCTGTAGCTGCCTACATGTTCTTCCTCCTCATCCCTGCCCTTCTATATTTTCTTCAGTGGCGTGTCTTAGAATGCAGTTCCTGCAGGAATTGCAACCAACCCAATTAGCCTTCCTTCTTTTTTTATTCTGTGTACGGTATTCCTTCTTGACTCTTTGCAGTACTTCATTTTTCACGCGATTAGCCTAACTGATCTCCATTCTTCTCCAGCGCCACTTTTCAAAACTTTCAAGGTATTTCTGATCTGCTTTCCGAAGTGCCCAATTTTCAGCACCATCGAAAGTTATGCCCCAAAGGTAGCATATGGCAGTGTTTATAAGTGTATTGCAGTTGATGTCTCTAGATATGGGTATTAAAATTCGTCTCCCATCCAAGACGTCCTACTGCATTTTTAGAGGGCTAATTTTGAAGATTAATTGTGAATACGGACATGCTGAAAGTTTAAGTACGCCATAGCACCTGGAGAAATAATTAATCTAATTTAAGTGTGACAACAGAACTAGGATAATATTGCACTTATAAAAATCTTGATTTCCTGCTCTGGTAGGAGTGTACTCCTGTCTCATAAATAACTTACGAACATAATTATAATCTTCCTTGGCGCTATGAATAACATTGATAAAGCTGCTAGAATATTCAAAGCCATATTTATCAACGAAGCCAGTCTCACCACAAATCCAGCACACACTACATATATATATACATGAAATGACTTGCATTGAAATGTGCTGATTATCAGACTACAACATGCGATGTTGCCAGTTAATACAACCTATCCCATTTACAACTAGGCTAGTGTTTTATTAAGTGACTTTAAGTTATTTAACGATGCTCTCTGAACTGCAGTTAATTTGTTGCATCACATGATGTATGAAACAATACGAATGATGAGTATACGAGTATGTAAGATTGAAGATATACGTAGTGGTCTGGATTTATTCGTATGTACAGCGTAGAAGTTTGAAATAATAATGAATAAAATACAGCTTGTGTACGTTAGAGAGTTGTGTGTGTGAGGAATAATATTGTAAGCAAATAGTGAAATGTTAAACACAGTCCTTTGCTGTACACAGAAGGTGCATTATTATTTATCGATGTTGTTGGTTTATTTCAAAAAGTGACTTTTTGACGAAGTAGGACGAAGACCGTCAATTAGAATAGGAATATGAGGTAACCTGGCCAAGAATTAAAACAATTAACTGGGGTATATGCGTCTTAAGATGTCTAACGATACAGAAACCTGGTCTGTAGATAGGTCACCAGTTATTTAACAACACTAAAACTGCTACAAATGATATAGTATTGAAATATAACTGAGAATAATATTAATATGAATTAAATAGTAGGATTTTCTAAACATAAAGGTAGTTTGTATTCTAAGATAAATTACTAAGATAAATCTTAGTATAATGGTTCCCCATAACAGGATTCAAAGTTTATTTCTCTGAAAAAAAATTTTGTTTGAGGTTAGCTTAGTTATTTTATGTTTGTAGGGATTAGAAAATGTAACATTCTCTTACAATTATAAGGAAATGTTTTAGGCTAATAATACAAAAAACTTCAATTTGTGCCTCAGAGTAAAGAGTGAGTCTCCATTGCATTGGAAAACTATTGAGTGCAGTTTACGGAAATAATCTTTTAACTTCGGGAATTATTCGAACCACGTCTGCCAAATGTGTGGTCAAAATGCACAGTTGAATGTTGTTAAACCAGGTGGCTACCGACTCTTGTTTAAAAAGTTAAAAAGAGCGTTCTGAAAAAGTCTCTTTAAAATTTAATTTAAAATTTATCGTTTTCATCATCATCATCATCATCGAGAATATTTCAATAAATTTGTTGGGAGATTATTTTAACACCAAAATAAAAACAGCTCCGGAATAATTGGAACATTTCATAGCGATTTATTATGGCTCGAAATTACTACTGGGTGTTTTTTATTGCACGGTCTTGGCCTGGTCATTTACCAGAAAGTAACAATTTACTGGGTCACAAAGTCATTAAATTTCTAACGCTCTGCACTTTATTTCAAAGATAAACAAGCCTTTAAGCTATTTCTTGGAAGAAAGTTTTGGTACAATTTGTAAGGTTTGTAGTAACTTCAGGGTAGGGGGTGTTACGTAACAACAATAGAAGCAAACTTCTTTAAAATGTAATAAAATAGACCAAACATTTCCGCATCACGAAAGTTCCAGGTTGCCGTCGTAAACGAATATGTTTAATTAGAATGAAGCACAAATATCATATGTACCTGTACTGTATCTGTGTTCTGACAATCGAAGTCACACTTCAAGCTCTGTCTATGTTCACACTGATTATTTCTGAGATATGTGTGTTCTCAGTTTTGTATTGATATCCTTTTTTGTTTGATTTAACTTTCGTGTAGTAAATGAAATCAACTTATACTTTTTCGAGTCTGACATCTGGGAGGAGATAAATTTTAGAAATCATCGTGATAACAAAATTAGCTATATAAAATGAATATTACAGATATTCAAACATAAATTTTCCATTAAATTGTTTCCTTAAACTTCCAATTTGTCACAGACGAATATATCGACTTCCATTTTGTATTCTTGTGAAGGGATATTTATTTCCCATAAAAATAGATTTTCGTATATTCAGTTGTCATTTTAGACAAGTTGCACTTAATAGTCCTACACATTAGCCCCTAGTTCCATTAGTTTTATTTCATCAAATCTTCTCTTTTTAAAATAGGATTTTGTTGAGAACATAAATCAATAAACCTGGCAAGATAATTCACTTTTATTTATTCACATTATACTTACGGACTACAAAACGAGGAGCTTTTATGTTCTGCACATCTCACGAAATACTATTCAGGTAAATCAAGACGAGTGAGATGGGTAAGGCATGTGGCACGTTTGATATACAGAAGGGGTTTTGATGGAGAGACCTGGGAATTCAGAGACCACTTGGAAGACCTGGGTGTAGATGGGAAGCCAGTATTAAAATGGATTTTTGAGAAGTTGGATGGGATTATGGACTGGATTGACCTGGCTCAGGATAGGGACACGTGGCGGGCTCTTTTAAATGCACTAATAAACCTTCTGGTTCCTAAAATGTGGGGAATTTTTTGATTAGCTGAGGACCTGTTAGCTTCTCAGCAAGCACTTTGCTCCATGGAGTTGGACTTAAGGAGAGAGCGCCGGACATAAAATGTGTCTGTACAACTTGTGATGCAGACATATTTTGGTTCGGTATATATTTACGGATTCACGAGTTGTTTAATTTCCATTTGCGAGGAAAACCGCGCGTGTCTTCCTCAGAGTGGGCGTCATTTTTGTCCTGCTTTTATCAGACTTGAAATGTGCTGGGAAAGGTCAGTTAATTTTACTGCGCACCGTATAAGAGATACACAAAAGTCTGAACAACTCTTTTCAAGGTACCTTTGTATTGTAATGCCTCACCTACTGCACAATAAGGTCTTTTACTCACATTGTGTCTGGGAATAAAATGAGTTGTGTATTCAAATTATTCGGAGTTTAACGATCAATAAAATCAATGCCCTCGAAACATCTGACGACATTCTCAGAAACAACTCATTTAGCTCTTAAAAAATGCCCTATCTTAAAATGTGTGACGTCAAATTGTTTTTCCAGAAATATGTCTTCGTGTCTGCTTCGAAACTCTTGTTTCCTTTGCTGGTGATGAAATAATTAACATTCTTAAGTTACTAATTCCACATATTATTCTACATAACTTAAAAGATACAAGAAAAGCAGCAGCCTCGTCTACGTCCGTTCTTTCCATTAACCTGACCTAAGTCGTAAAACCTGTCAATTGAAGAAGTGATTGCTCTAATGGGTACATAAGTTTTGTTGTATTTTGTACCTTTTCAATTCTCCACCAACATTTCCAAATTTTACTAAATATTTTATAATCGTGTTGTCAGTTTCGTTGTTCTAAATCTCGTCATTTGTTACAACACGTTATATAAATTACCAATGAACGGAAAATATTTCTTTGTGTTGAAACACTGTTTGTAAGCAAATATCAAACCCATCCAACGTTATAGTTACTTGGTTAATATATTTACAGTCCTCTCATTTGTACAGATTTTTGCTGAAAGCTCCTGTGGTTATAGTTCTTTGCGCTGGGTGTAATCTTTATACCTCCATAACTCGCTCGCCAAACGTTTGGTTAATTTTCCGAAATTTGTGTACAGTATAATAATAGTTATTATTATTATTATTATTATTATTATTATTATTCAGCACTTAACACTTACCTCATCTCATTTCTGATTTGTGTTTTATTCTTTCGTGAAATTGTGTATTGTGTGTCTACCTATTCGTTCTTGTGTCATGATTGGCCCACTGCTTTTATGCCTGCACGAAAGTGAAATTAACTAAATTGTGGCACTCCGTGTGTTCTTTAACAGATGTCAAAAACAGAGCATTCTACGAACAGGGCTCTACATCGTAACACATTAATGGATACAGTTTTGTTCTAGTGGGATAATTTTAATAATTTTCCCACTTTATACCTGAGGTTGGATGCAAAGCCAGTCTTCGAAATATCATACTATTACAATCTCCTATTTTAATATAAAGTCGATAAGAGTCATTTTTAAATGGCATAATAATAAGAGAAACCTTTATAGTAACCAGACATCTCACTTGTAAAGGAGTTCGTCTTCAGTGTTGGAGAGAATTTACGTTGCGAACCCGGCAGCTTGAATTTTTCAAGATTCCATAAAAAATAAAATTCAAAGTTTGAGCTGCTGTAGAGTACTGTACTGTGGTTGCAGATCCAGAGCCCCTTCTCGTCTCATGGAAAGATACGAGAAGCTTGGCAAACTCGGCGAGGGGAGTTACGGAATGGTGTTCAAGTGCAGGAACAGGGACACTGGGCAGATCGTTGCCATCAAGAAGTTCGTCGAGTCCGAGGATGATCCGCTCATACGCAAGATCGCCCTGAGAGAGATAAGACTTCTTAAGGTAACTTCGTTTGTCCGGATGATTGCATAACGATTTAAAGCGATATATAGAACGAACATTTGCGTGGTGACAGATATTAAGGGAATATATTTAAGAGTCATAAATGATGATCGGGGTGCTATACATTTCTGAAGTCTAAAATTTAACTAAATTTTATGTAAAAGTTTATTTCGTGTCGCCGAAAACAAACCCTCTTGTCCTTTACAAAGACAGTAAGCTCAAGTTGTTAGGTAAATAATCTGTACTTATTGTGAGAATCATACGATATAAAAACCGCTGGGAAAAGTGTTACAGCATGTGATAAGTATGATTATCATTAGGATTTAAAAAGTTACATTTTACAAACAAAGTTAACGTTGGGGGTGTAGGGAAGTGTTTATTTAAAAGTTAAGTGAAAGTAGAATAAAACAGTAAGAAAGGCAGAGAAATTAAAATCAAGGTGGGAGAATGGGTAAATGTAAATTAAGTACGGAATTTGGAATAAGATGAAAGGAAATTATAGAGATAATATTACGCATTATCATAAAATTATTTGAGAATCTGCAACAACCTGAAGTTAGACGACGTATTACGAGTAAATATGTCGTAACATAAGGAAATCGTAGACAAACTAAAAAGGAGTCCACTTTATAAATCATTTAATAATAGGTCTATATATGTGGGTAAATAATGTAAGCGACAGGTGTATATCATAAAGTTTTGTACACGGTGAACCGGTTGTTTCAATCTTTTCATAAGTCACTAAAGCAGTAAGGGACTTCTTACAGCCCTAGTGAGAAGGGGCCTACATTACAACAGTTCACCAATGGTAGACTCCAGTTGAAATGGAATGGCACACGGTGACGCACGGGAGGAGAAGTGAATTGAAACTGGCGAATGGAGTGGGTAGCCAGTACCCTTCACACTACCTCGGAACATGGTGCATCCAGCATTACTACCGCTGATGCGCACACCTCGGCTGCCACTAGTCCAAAGCCAAAATCTGGTTTCTGCGCGTGTGCCATCACATTTCAGCTGGCTTCTACAAGACCTCTTGTTTATATCTACCTTACACAGTATTATGGGGAAAAAAATACACATTAAACGAAAATTAAAAATGAATGGCTTAACATCCAGAAAAACTTCTAACTTAGAACATAATTCAGATTATCACAAAGTTACAGGCCGTCCCCCTCTGTGTCAAACAACAATGTAGTACTTTATCTTTGCTTTGCCACCCGCAAGTACTAGACATTTGAATAAAGATAGACCAACTTTATGTCACTTGCTTTATTTCATTATTTAATGCTCAATATGTTTCGAATGTTAGTACATCCATCCTCAGGAGTTTGCGACTTATTTGTTGAGTTATTTCATGGGTTGTATTGCTCAGGTTCGATGTGTGTTGTTGTCACATTGTGGTTCGGCTGGGGTGGTGTGGTGTGGTATCCGTATGCAGGCGGAAGCCTGTCTAAGGATACCACACCACACCACCCCAGCCGAATCACAATGTGACAACAACACACATCGAACCTGAGTAATACAACCCATGAAATAATCAACAAATAAGTCGCAAGCTCCTGAGGATGGACGTACTAATATTCGAAACATGTTGAGCATTGAATAATGAAATAAAGCAAGTGACATCAAGTTGGTCTTATCTTTATTCAACTATCAAGATGATGCACGTTCCAATAAACATAAGATTTACTAGACATTTATTTAACTTTTAACTTTTACAATGTGAAATACATCTATTAATTACTTTACAAGGAACCTGTTTCTGCTCAAAGCAGGTTAATGAATTCGTCTTACCTAACATTACAAAAAGTGTGAAATTGAGATCTCACCTATATATATATCGACATAAACATTGCTTTAATGTTATTTACATTAATATTCTTTATTTTTTTTATAATTTCGCCTAATTATAGCATTTTTTCCTTGAGCCGAAAGATATTACCCATTAAAGTTACAAAATAATATAATATAAAAATCAATTCGAAATGACGGCCTTCACTCTTCACTTTGTGTATCTTTATCACAACTGGATAACACCACTAAATGTATCAGACATGCACAGTATCGACGGATTGAATGAAGTATATCGGTGGTATCATCATTATTTATTGCTAAGTTCCTTCTCAGCGTTTTATGTGAAGACAGCTTTCGATCGATTCATTGCGTCATCTGTCGTCTAAAATTGTCCGCGTCCATTATGAAATTGCCTGCAACTGTAGCAGAATGCCATAGTGTAACACACAGCCAATAAAAAGACCAAGCAGATTTTATTCAGGATTTTTTATCATTGGAGGCAAAATATTCGAAAAAAATGGTCACAAAATCTGTAGATACGCATGTCTGTATTGCAGCTGAATACATAAGCCTAGTTACTACTATTTTCAACGCGAAATTTTAATTGCACTTGTTAATAGGGTTATATAAACGTAACTTAATTTTTCAAATTAATTTTTGTAATAATTCTGATAGGCTAACTTCATTCCTGGGCGCAATTTTCTATCAAGTAAATATTCTCAATGCCATTATAATAACTATTTTTGTTACGTTAAAAAAACCGGCTAGTTAATGCCTGCAAAACTGAAGAATATACGCTGTATATTATGTGAAAATAGGATGTTCTATTCTTAATTTAACAAAATTAGTATTTAAAAATATCTCATGATTGTTTGTATGTTTTGGTGACAATAAAAATGTAGCATAAAAAGAACCCGGTGGTAGCAGAGAGCTGTGCTTGTAACAATATTTAGCCTGTTATTATTGCAGTTTAGCCAAAACTTCTGTTTCATTTTATCAAAAAATGAGAAACTGTATGTCAGTTTTCTTAAAAGGACACTTTATTACAAGTTCTGAAAAATTCAGTACGCACTACATGCAAAGTGAAAAAAAGAGTTTCGAAATAAATTTCTAAATTCGTTCAGTACACACAGGACCTCCGTAGATTTCTGGAGACCAGAAATGAATATTTGAAGTTGTTTTGGTAGAGACAAAGACAAACGTGCTGCGTTCTCTGTATGCCAACTTGGCGGTATCGAGCGGTTCGTAGGTTGACCACACAGCAACAACCCACTCATTTATAAAACCGCTGCTTCGCCTACGTTGTGTACTGTACGGCTCAGCATTCCATCGGTTCGATAAGTGTAAACAATTGCCAAGTGACTGTGGTTCCCTAGACTGTAGCATCGCTAAGACTGCCTGTTATGTAACTAACACAGTTGACGAGATCAGTTGCTCTTTGCCTCAAGATCGGAATTTCCTCGGAAGGAATGATAACAGATTTGCAGGAAGAAATGTGAAGTTCGTGAATTATGATTTAGAAATCGCATGCAACCAAGTTTCATGATACGTTTTAAGATAAGATATGTTTGTACTTACCAGTCGACATGCGTATTCAAAATGATTGTCGGGGTGTTAACAACTTGTCATGCACAATACACCTCGTTCTCCAGATGCAGCCTCATATGATTTCTTACTATGTGTTTATGTCAAGGATCAGGTTTATGTTCCTCCTCTTCCCGCAAGTATCTCGGAACTGAAGGTTGTTACATACTACAAACAGTTGGAACGAACTCGATTATCGTGTTGATGTTTGTAGAATCACAAAGGGTGCACATATAGAGCACCTGTCATATATGTAACAAAAACTTGGAGTGTTGTTCTATTAGACAAAAAAAATATACTCCTATCTCAAGTGTGTTGTGTATGACAAGTTGTTAAAACCCCGACAACCATTTCGAATAAACCTGTACTGTGATTACTTTGCTATACAATAGTCGAAAATGGAAATTACAGGTGTGCAGGAAGAGAGACATGAGAGTGTATGAACTATGATACCGCCCGCAAGAGACAATTGAATTGACTTTATCACCGTTATCATCACCACCACCAAACAACGATACCGAGCAAGTTGGATCAAGCAAAAACTTCTAACTTAAATTCTGGCGGTTCGCGCTTTGTTTCTTGGTTTCGCAAACTGCTGCCCTGGACTTCCTTCGTCAGCAGCCAAACGTCGGCTTTTTTCCTCAATTACACTATGACAGCTTCCTTCCAAATCCTTTCCAGTTCGTCCCATATCTATCCTTCGACGCCGAGGTACTGAAAGTGCTGTAAAATAGACTGTAAATAATAAATAGGAAAATATTAAGCTACGTGCCTGATCCATGTCTCAAAATTATTGAAGTTCTTAAAAATAAAAAAAAAAGGACCGAATGACGCCATCCTCTACAACATATACATATATATATATATATATACTTAACGTATACATTATGCAGGAGGTGTCAGTTATTCTTAGGCAGTGTTTCTTCCACTTCTGTGTTTTCAATCCGCGTGTTCCCGTCTTTCATTTTCCTCATGATCCGAAACGTCCTACCTCATCAACATTGGATAAATTTTTATCTGTGTGTCTTGTGTGAAGCACCAAACACAATCACAGACCATCACACTACGTGATCTCTTCACTTCCCTTTTAATTTTACCGAAATGTCAGTCGTCTCTGTTGCATTATTATATAGTGATCAAGTTGATTATAGCGTTATGGCACTGACCTACATTACGGTGCGTTTTACAAATCTCGTTTGGAATACTATCCCAATAGCTTCGTGCAGTTTTCCTCGGCCTACTGTGACAAATGCATGCAACTTAAATTATGGTATAATCGCTTCCTTCCACGTATCTTTTCTTACTACCGCCATACAGTAACACTGTGAGTTGCTGTCAGCAGCTACATAAATTAAAATCTTTCTATCTATCCGGTTTTTTAACAGCTGTCGCCGTCTTCCGGAAACCAAACGTCACCCTCTGTTTCTCCATTGATCTGGTTCTAAATTTCTTGTTGTCACGGCTGCTTGTACTCCTTCCATCCACGTTTTTCTTGGACGTCATCTTTTCCTTCTCTCCGGTGGTATCCAATCTATAATTAAGAATAAGTTGCTAGTCTCCCATCGGGCGCCTCCCCAGGTGGCGGATAGGGGAACGCTCACCAGGTATGGTGGGTACCGGGGAAATAAAATACCCGGGGTGGACCAAAACTAGCACTGCTGCCCGGCAGTTTGATATTGATTTGTCAAGGGCTACAGGAAGAAAACCTTGACCAAAAATCACCTGGTCCTCCAGGTTGGGGGTTGATACAGCGGGCCAGCTCCTTGCTCGTCACAAAAAAAACAAGAAATGCTAAAAAAAACAAACACATAAATTAAAAACAAGTAAAATTTTTCATCACAGTTATAACCTTGTTATTTCAGAATCTAAAACACCCGAACTTGGTCAATCTCCTGGAAGTGTTCAGGAGGAAAAGAAAGCTGCACCTGGTATTCGAATTTTGTGATCATACAGTGCTAGCAGAACTGGAGAAATTCCCACAAGGCTGCCCGGAACTTCTGACTCGGCAGATCACTTGGCAGACGCTGCAAGGAGTAGCGTATTGCCACCAGCATAACTGCATTCACAGGGACGTGAAACCAGAGAACATCCTGCTGACTGCACAGGGAGTGGTGAAGCTCTGCGACTTCGGTTTCGCGCGGATGTTGAGTGAGTACAGTCCCTCATTTCGGAGATGGACGCCTCCAAATAGGGAGATTAAAAATAAAATTCATTGTGGCCGTTGGTGCATAGCATCGTGTCAGAGTAAAATGTCAGAAAAAAAATTGTCGTACAAAAAAATAAATTAAGAAATTACATTTCATTTTTCTTTAACCGTGCATCATTGATAAAATAATATAAACAGCCAACTAGATGCAACAATTCCAGTTCCACCTCGTCCTGGTCACGAGCAGGCAGCATCGTCGGTGCTTTATACCACAAGCTGTAAATACAGTCTAGTGCTCCTGAGGATGGGCGAAATTATCGCCCGAAACATGTTGAGCTGATTGAAATTTTTAATAATATTATTATTCTTGCATCTAGTCGACTGTCTATATTATTGTAAGAAACTGAAATTTTATTTTCCTACATGCCCTGTTTTTATGTATTTTCTGTAAGGTCAGTTTACTGGTTCGGATGGACGTGTTTTTTTTATTTTATTACAATAAAAACGGTTTTATTTAATCATTACTGTCTTCGCTACACGTAATAGATATACATATTTTTTTAAACCTGCTATATGTAGCAACGCTTTTTCCGTAAGTCATTCTTAAAATTCGGCCTATTCGTAATTTGGGATATGCATCTTATTTTTATTATTAACCATCTGACATCGATAGACACGCATCAAAACATGTAGTAACATTCGGTGCAATAATAATACCATAATGCACAAAGACTTTATTACCCTCGAACAATATTTAAAGTACACCATCCTGAAGTTTTTGATGCTTTGCTGACCGTGCACCTCAGAATAATATTAGTAACTGACCAATTTAATGCACAAATTCTTGTTTTATAATAACTTTGTTATATTCCTCTACAGGTTACGAGCACTTTTGTGCTCATCATCAGAAGGTCAAAATTGTATTACACAGCATCTGGTATCATCACACTCTAGAGGTGGTCGTTCGTTGCACAGGTTGAGAGAGGATTTCTCTCCAAACCTGTGCACCGGACAGCCACCTACAGAAGATTATTATGATAGAGATGATGTATAATACAATTTTGACCTGATGATAAGCACAGTAGTGCTCGAAACATGTAGAGGAATATAGTAAACTTATTATAAAACAAGAATTTGTGCATTAAGTTGGTCAATTATTAAGATTATCCTGAAGATGTCTATTGAGGCCTAAACATTTTTCCACATTCTACACTGTATGGTTCTTTTACACGGCGCTGTAGACACGGCGATTTTTAAATTTTCTGTGACTTTTGTGCCATGAAATATATTCGTACCTTTTTTTCTTTCTTTTGGCGCATCAGCTCCCATTGGGCCAGGGCCTCCTCATTCACGAAGTTCATAGATTACACACACACACACACACACACACACAACGACGTACCACAATCGGTAGGACTCCTCTGGACGAGTGACAAAACGCATCACTCAAAACAGACATTCATGCCCCGATGGGATTCGAACCCACAATCTCAACAGGCGAGGGGCCGCAGACCTACGCCTTAGAACGCGCGGCTACTGGAACCGGCATATTCATACCTAGTTTACATAAATATTACAAATTAACACTCATTATCCAGTACAAAACACCTCTCACATGCATTAATTGCCCTGTACGATATACAATACAAAATTGCTGTCTAGTTCTAGGACAGGTGAAATGAAGCAACTTTGCTGTGCTTAACCAGAATCCCTTATCCTCTGTGTCCGGGGAACCGATGAAAGATACTCCCTTTATAAATGCATTTAAAACCAGATGAGTGTAAACCCGGTTTATCTTCAAAATTATTTCTAACCGAATATAAAATTTTACCAAAATTCTCGTTGCCATAATTTATATTGTTCTGTCTACAGGTCCCGGAGAAAATTACACAGACTATGTGGCTACAAGGTGGTATCGGGCTCCAGAACTACTGGTAGGAGACACCCAGTATGGACCCCCCGTAGATGTATGGGCCATTGGTGAGCAGAAAGGAAACCTTCTCCATTGCGTACTGCTTTAATAACAGAATATGAAATATTTTATTCTCTAAGAATAACGCATCTTCTCGCGTTTGACACAACGCAGGAATAAGAGTGAAGTAGGAAGTTATATTTTCAGTGCAAAGTACAGTTATGTAGCTATAAATTTTCCGTTCACGTAAATGTAAAATAAACAGCTGATATCGCGTAAGGTCATATTTAATTTCTATGTCCTAAATTTAAGGTGTAGGAATAATTTAAAATAATACAGATATTTCATATCTTGTAATATTTATACAATTTCTGATTAAATTAAACAAAGTTTAGTTGCTTTAACAAATTATGCACCAAACCATTTTATCATTCTTTAAAATATCGTATCATATGCAACAAAACACATCGATATCCACGTGTTTGGAGGAGGGGCTCAAGTTTTGTAATAAAAAATTTTAGGACAAGCTTTTAGAGAAGTAATGTATTTTCAAACATATTTAGAAGCGCTATTCCACCTTTCAAATACAATTTAAAACTATACCCTTTTTCGGGTAAAAAGAAGAATCCAAGACATAAATTTACTTCCAATATACTGTACAACTGAGACCTCAGTTACATTGTCGCACAACATGATAAGATTTTCATTTCTTTCTCGTACATATTTTTGTAAATGGGTACCTGATGACAACGTTTAGCAGCCGAAAATTTAGCATGTATTTTGGCAATAAAATTTACCAAAAATAATAATATTTTCTATTGACGGTCTTCTTTGTTACCTGGAGTTACGTAAAAAATTGGGATGCCCCTACCCAAAACTGTCGCTGTATTATCTGAGCTACTAACAGCTTCGTTAAATACACGAACATAAAGATACAATGAAGCTTCAAGAACTGCAGAAGCAGACACTGATGGCTGAACCTAAGGATCATGGTTTCTATTGCTGAATTAGTCACGATACTTCTCCTTTTTACCAGGGTGTGTTTTTGCTGAGCTGGTTCAGGGACAAGCACTCTGGCCTGGGAAATCTGATGTGGATCAGCTGTACCTCATCAGGAAAAGCCTAGGTAAGGAACTAAAACACACTTTTCTTCATAAAGTAACAATTCACTACGCTATCATTCGGCGTAACTATAAACTTATAAACAAGTTTATGTATTAGTAGACTGCACAAGTGTTTGCAGTGTGATAATTATCAGCGATATTTGGTCACTAGGTGTATTGTAATCCCTTTCCACCACCACCACCACCGGCGTCGTCGTTGTCGTCGTCTTCGTCTTCGTCGTGATCATCATCATCATCATCATCAGTGGCGCTAATAGCATCATAAAAATTGCCATCAACTTTCACCATTACGCGCCAGAATATTTACATTTTCTTCTCTATTCTAGGCAGATATTTTTCGTGCAAAATTTTCCTCTTTTATCCTATGTTGAAAAAAGGACTTTTGAGTAATATTGAATATTGCGCCATTATTTCACATATCTTTCCATATTTCAATTATATACTACATATCCTACGTTCGTACATACATATGTACGTACCTAATACATATATACGGT
>Ga0131853_10009721_pt1 | contig 17596 bp, 5 predicted proteins | sample TergutLab28metaG_FD_92764 | JGI IMG/M metagenome (GOLD analysis project Ga0131853, IMG submission 92764) | Labiotermes labralis P1 segment gut microbial communities from Petit-Saut dam, French Guiana - Lab288 P1 (version 2) (version 2) | ecosystem: Host-associated > Arthropoda: Insects >... | reverse complement strand
TGGCGAACGTACAGCAAAACATTGGTTTGTTATCGGAGGTGCTTTATTTTTATGTTATTCCCCAGTAACCATATTTCCTTGCCATCTCCATCTACACGGCTACCTCTCCAGGTGTTGTCACTGCTTCAATTTCGCGTATATAAACAACCGCTATAGGCTGAGTCAAAACACCTGAACTTGTATTAACTCTGATTGAAGGCGCAAGTTTTGTATACGTTCTAAATGCTTAAAAAGAATAACCTCAGATGTCATACAATTTTACGTACGGACGTTTCGTCTCGCTTGCAGTAGAAGTCTGATAACCTAGGCAATTTGAAACCATCCGTCTTCATCCCAACTCTCATGAAAAAGACATTTTATAATATGGGCCTGCATCTCCCATCTATTCTTCGTTGTTTCTCTCAAAAGCTTCACTTATACACAAGTCTTTTTATTTACTTAAGTATTTATGGCTTATTTAATGTGATGAATGGTAAGTAGTGCCTGAAGAAGGGCGTGAAATTAAGTGTAAGGTACCTGAATAATATCACCATCATTTACAAGAATATTTTAATTTTCATAGAAAACACCCAAAAATGCACCGCATTTCGGAAGAAACTGTTTCCTTCTTCAGGTGAAACCAGTGTTTCTAAAACACAGTTGCACAAACATGTAACAAAAAAGTCAAAATAATTCATATGCGATAAACAAAGAACCGATACTCTAACAACGTAAATTACAAATATTCCAAACCTAAAATTTTTTAAACAAGAATGATAAAATATAAAAATCTAAAATTTTGTTTTTTAAGATTAGTGGTTCCAGCTAAAGAAGGAGGCAGTGTGTTTCAGAAACGTGGTGTATTGTTTTGAGTGTTTGTGTGACAAAAGTTATTTTAAATGCTACTAATATTACTCAGGCAAAACCATTGTCAAAAACCCTTATATTACCGTCCGTGGGATGGTTTGATGTACCGCAATAACAGTTTGATGTACCGCAGTAACAGTTTGATGTACCGCAGTAACAGTTTCCCAGATGACTTGAGAAGAATGCAAATAATAGCCTTACTTTACCTGTTATTCGGTGTCAGATTTGGATTAGTAAAGCCTGGACTGAAAATTAGATACGCTATACACTTCACAGCGACGTTGGGTAATAAATGTAATGCTTCCTCAACTTTAGTTCGATCCCTTAGTGGCAACAGCACTGTCTACAGTAATCCTAGCAACTGACTTGCAGGGCCTTGTGTTGCAAGATGATCTTGACGCAACATAAGCCACGATTTTTGCTCCACATGGAATAGACGCTCCGTGGCTCAGGCGGTTCGTCGATCCCAGGTCATTCCATGCGATTCTGAAGGAATCCATCCCGCTGTATACATATAACTATTTATTATATTATGCCGTCATTACACAAAATATAAAAGAGTTGCACTATTACAACTTGTTACATTCCGCTAAATATTTCGGCCGTTACCCGGCCATCATCAGGCCAACAAGGAATAGTATTATTTAAGGTACATTCACTAGTGAATGTACCTTAAGAATAATATATAATTATTACAAACAATAAAGGAAAGAAATAAGATTAAAGAAGAAAAACTTGAAAAATTAGAAGAAAATCAAAAACTTAAGAAGCAGTCACCATCAAGTTTACAAAATATAATTACAAACTTGTTGACTCATTAATCTAATGACCTCCATATTGAATATTTAAAAAAGGAAAAAATCGAAATTATCAAATGTGATGTTTAATAATATGTTAGTTAAAAATAAAAAATTGATTAATAAAATTATTTAGAGTTATTTGCAATAATTTTAAAAAATTTGTAAAGTTTTCTTCTGCTTTTTGATCTCTTTCTTTTTGTTCATCAAGGTATTAATTAAGGTAAATTCACTAGTGAATTTACCTTAATTAATACTATTCCTTGTTGGCATGATGATGGCCGAAACATGTAGCGGAATGTAACCAGTTGTAATAGTGCAACTGTTTTGTACGTTGTGTAAGGACGGCATAATATAATAAACAATCCGTGTGAGTTTTTGGTGAACGCAGCGGTACTGAAACAGCTTCTTCTCTGAGCGCTCTGTGTGTATCATTCCAGCAATACTCCAGTCTCTACCAGTGATCATATAATCTGAGCAACTAACGGCGTCGTTCAGTTGTGTTCTTCAGAGGATAAACCGAATACTGAATACTGAAGTTTCGAAAATGCCTTCGGTGCTTCATCAATCACGAGTCGCTTACATTTGGGTATTTTATGTTCAGAGCAATAGAGGAGCTGGAAATTATGCTGTTACGTTCCCTTGTTCAAAGAAATTAATGCTGTAGATGAAAGTGCATAGTTGTGAGAGCAACGAGCAGATACAATTTGTTTACAAATAACAGTTTGTTGTAGAGAATATGGTGGTAACTCCCTGGCCAAACTCTCCTACTTGTCTGTCTGCCTGTCCGTCCATCCATCCGTCTGTCTGTCTTTTTCTATCTAGCTACCAACCTACCCACCCACCTACGCACCCACCCACCTACTAACCACTCACATACCCACCCCACCCACGCAACCTCACCCACCTACTTACGCACTCAACCACCTACTTACCCACCCACATAACCGCCCACCCAACCCCTCACCCACCTACCTACATACCTACCCACCTACCTACACACCCACCTAACGACCCCACCCTCCCACCCACCCCACCCACCTACCTACCCACCCACCTACTTACCCAACCCACCCACCTATCTACCCACGCACCTACCCACATATCTACCTACCCGCCCACCCACCTACTTACCTACACACCCACCCACCTACCTACCTACCCACCCACCCCCACCCACCCCCCCACCCACCTACCTACACACCTACCCACCCACCTACTTATCTACCCACCAACCCACCCAACTACCTACCTACACATCCACCCACCTACCTACCCACCCATCCAACTACAAACCTACTTACTTTTGGTGCACCCTGTGAATATTTTGTGGTGCTGATGCAAAAACACAGGAGCAGAAGTCGGTAAAAAACGTGTTTTACTATATATGAGAACGTGAGTTCGGTAATATATGTTTGCTTTTCGCATGCGTTTCAGTCCACTCCAAAAAAATTTGTTCACGTGTCGATGCAGTTATAAAGCTTGGCTGGTGACATAATCTGTGACCATAAGTAACTCTATGATCTGGCATGGAAGCTGATTCTAGAGTCACAGCTGTTCACAAGGCGCAGTGTACGACTAATGCCTCGGAATACATCCGTCTTTAAACTGTCTGTTATTTATCAGGCTGTCAACTAATTAATTATCCTAATGGGTTAAATTAAGTATGCAGAACTACCAGTAAATTAATGAGACAAAGCAAGAATAATTTTTTTCCTGTGTAGACCGTAAATCGGCAATAGATACAGATGAGTGGTCAGTGTCACGCCTCGGCCGTTTTAACTTCATTGTGTAGTTACCGGTACCCGTTGAACAGGAGGCTGGGTGGGCTCCAAGGTCGGTCTGGACGTTTTTGAGAAGGGAAAATGTGGGGATCGGATGTGGGGTCCAGAGTCTCCAAGTTCGTAGGCAAAACACTATACTGACTGAGCTATTTTAGGTCCTTAGTGAAGTAATGTTATCGTTCTTAACACTAGAAGTAGGGGACACTGTAGCTCAGTCGGACTAGTGATTAGGGAGAGGGATGAACAAAAAAAAATTGGGATTCGACTGATTTGTTTCCTCCAGAGCGTCTAAAAGAAGTTTCGGACTCCCTCAGTGTACACTTACCTTTTTGTGTCCGCAGGTATAGAGGTCGGGTCATCAGAATGACCACTTAATTAAATATAGTTTCAACGTTGGAATTTTCGGATCTCTTCCTCCAATCCGCAGTGCGCCTTTACGTTGTGACTCACGATTATGCACAGCGACAAATTTACCTTCCAAAGGAATTAAGACTTGGTTATCTGTGACTTATTGCTATGGATATAATTTGAAATATTTATGTAGGGAATATTTAAAGAGTACAAATATATACAGGCAGCTTGATGTTGTAACTATTCCGTGCAATAATTGCGCATATGAACATTACGGTGACTGCAGTTTTTGTATGTGCAGTTCCTTGGTATAAAATATATACGATCTACAGGCAATATTCGCGCAGACAGATTTCAGGGCAGTGCCAATTGTCTCCTGCACACTGCAGTGGGCACGCCATCTGATGTGCCGTCTTCAGAGACGGCCAAGACAAGGGTTCTGCCCGCCTTAAGGCAACTCAAGTTCAAGAAGTACAGACACAAGTCACTGCCCCTAGAGGGTTTCGAAACCGTGATACCAGGGCACTAGCGGTAGAAGATGGTGCTCTACTGACAAACAGACCTGACGGAGTGTTTGGCTCTAGAAATTGTCCTAACATTAAAATAAGTTTAAATAACAATTCCTAATAACTTGACACAAAAATTAATATTTTCTTTGAATATGAGATTTGAATTATTAGTTATGAATATCGGTGACTTCGGTTACTTACTGTATGGAGTGAAACCATTAGCGAGAATGTAAGAGTCGCTAATTTAATTATTAAATTCCCTGACTTGTGTGTCACCCGAGGTGTTTTAGCTTAGCTTAGCTGAACAATGGGAATGCAAAGTAAGTTCTTGACCTTGAAATGTATGATTACTTTTTACAGAAATGGACCAACCGCAATACTGTGAGAGTAAGAACGTGATATTTTTTTGTTTGTTAAGGACTGAAAACATGGCAACTGCAGTTCTGTAGTGTCGGTAGTGTCTGTATTGTCTGTAGTGTCTGCAGTGTCTGCAGAGTGTGCAGTGTCTGTAGTGCCTGCATTGCATGCAGAGTGTGCAGTAATTGTAGTGTCTGCAGTGCCTGCAGTGTCTGTAGTGTCTGTCAGTTTGCAGCACTTTCGCATTTTTAGTTTTGTAGCTTTCGATATAACGCATTTTTTTAGGATTAACGCCGAAGTTTCTTCAGTTTTTAATACGAGCCATTCCGCTGTGTGTAACAATACAACCATATTTATTACCCAACACGTACAATCAACAAATTAACAAAAGTTTGTCCTTAACTTCTAGGCAAAATGTTTCGCCTGTAAAGTAGCCATCGTCAATCCAAAGTTAACGCCAAACGTATATTAAGTTGTTGATTATACGTGTTGTGCTTTTAGACGGTAATAAATATCGCTGTGTTATATCTTTAGTGTTGACGGATTTGGTTCCAACTTATTTGCTGCAGTGATTAGGGAACTTGACTCAATTCCTGAACACCGAAAATGGGAACCGAAATATTTTGCCGCAAAGTCATTGTCAGCCTACAAAGCTGCATGGGATGAAACCACTGCAGAACACGGTCTGTAAATTCCCTGCCTTGTAGACCTGAAACTAGGATTAAGTAGACACAAACATTACGTGTTTTCTGCGTGCATTTGGACATATTTGGGGACACTGCTTGTACATAAGTTGCTAGTTAGTGTCTAAAAGATACTTGCTAAGTGCAAAACGTTTGATAAGAATATGCAACTTTAAGTTCTTATTTTCTCCATTGGCCGATCAAGTTACGGAAATTAAGTACATCACATTTTTCATGCAAGAAAGAATGCACTGTTGCATGCAGGGAAGATGGACTCACCAGGATGTGCGTAATTGGAGCCAGCCGAGCTTTGCTTTATTCCGAGCCTCCGGGTCACGATCAAGACAAGAAGGGACTAAGTCCCTTTACCGTTGTCAAACACCAACCATATCAGCGAAGGAGAAAATGCGGGCTACCAGTGTTTGCTAGTTGCGTCCCGCCGTCACTTTTCAGATAACGGCTGTGTATCAGTTGCGTCCCGGGTTGTTTAGGATCAGAGTACTGGTTGCATCAACCGGTCACTTTTCAGGTTGATCTCCTTGTCATTCAGGACTTCCACAAGTTTCGTTTCCAAAAAATGTTGCTGACAAAATGGAAAAATGGTGTTGTACTAACAATGGTGTAGTACAGTATTAAAAAATGTAAATGTTACATAAATTGCAACGACAGTCCAGATGTTTTCGGGGCGGGAGGGGGGTGATGCACAACCATGATGCAGACAGTGAAGCCCGCTTAAACCGACAGATATTAAATAATTCTTTCAAAAGGAAAGAAATGGAGGTCTTGCGTGAAAGACCGCGCTAACTGATGCACAAAGAACTACGTACTAAGCCAATTCCTGGACACTCTCAATTATAAAAACGTAAAGAACATTAGCAGGAACATGCATAAAGCACGCTCCTCCCAACTGCTTCACCTTCCAACAGATACTGTAGAAACCCATGAAGCACTAAGTGCTGTACAAGTGTGAACAAGTTCGACGGAACTTGCTTGTTAATGACTTGGGGAAAAATTCTGCAATGTTTTCTCGCAAAAACAACTTACAGTTTTAGCTCCATTGGTGGGCTTTACGTTGACGGTACATTCAAATCAGCACCGAAGTTTTTCCACCAACTGTTTACAATTCATTGACTCACTGTGTGCAACTGGCATTTTTCTTACCGGCCAATAAACATTAAAAGTGCTGTGAGGATTTATCAGCCATACGGCATCAGAGACTGCAGAACATGGTGTGAATGTTTTTCTAACGATTGTTTTTGGCGGCTTCGAAACCGCCATTCACAAAGCAGTGACAAAAGCCTTGGAAGTTAAATCATGTCTTTTCCATTTAGGACAGAGCTGGTGGCTGAAAATACTATCTTTGGGACTTAGCAAGCAGTATGGGAAGAAAGACTCTGAGGTAACAATTCAGTTCTTGAAGAAAACATTCGGACTGTCGCTCTTGCCAACGGCGGAAGTTTGCGACTGTTTTGCGTTGGAATTTTTGTCCAATCTTCCGAACGACAAGAGAGTGGAAAGGTTTTGTGACTGCCTCCTAGAAAATTATATTGATGCAGACTCCACTTTTCCTCCACTGTTTGGTCCGATTGTACTGCATCATCATTGAGGACCATAAACGCACGTGAGCTATTCCATGGCCACTTCAATGCACTATTTTACAGTGCGCATCATACAATTTTTGTTCTTGTATCTGCACTGCAAAAAATACAGAATGAGACCTACATCAAAATGATAAGTGTCACTATATGAAGATTTAAAAAATCAGCTACATTAAAAAAAGAGGACTTAATCTCCTAAAAAATTGGACAGTATTGGGTTAACCTGATTTTAAGAATCTCATTTGTTTCATCAGTGTCGTATAAATTCCTATCAAACACACACATGTAGTTCCTTATTGTTTGCATTTATGATGCCACTTGCCACTTCTGTAACTGTGCATGTTACTGCACAAGTGATAACAGATACTACGCATGTCAAAAAACAGTGAGCCAAGAGATTTGAGGTCGGAAGGTACACATTTTAAAAATAAATATAAATTCACGACACTAAAAATTACCTTGATTCCACAAATAAACGAAGCATTTGTCTAATCCAAAGTAAATATAAAACCTACATTATAATATCCATTCGAGTTCTGTTCTGATGTCTCATTTATAGGCACAATATTTTCAAGAAATTGGCATCTTTAATTTTTGCTTACTTTATTAATTTCAGATTTAAAGTTTGTGTTCTTGCTGGTCTCGTTATTTCTATCTGTTCAACCTGATATTTCGAAGATCTTTCTTCGTATCATGAGTGAAAACAATTGTTCACACAAAAATGTGCTACTAATTATCAAACATATTTGGAGAACCAACTGAATAACTTCTGGACGTGAAACAACAGTATGTTAATGAAATATCACACAGGCGTTTCAGCAGAATGGATAAGAATTATATGAGCACAGTTCGGGGGTCAGGTGCTTGGTACTCCGAGACTTACTGCGTTAAAACTCCTTCCGGAGACAAGGTGTTCATCAGATCATAACAGTAACCTGAAATGGGCGATATTAGGAACACGCTGTACCTGTCTTCTTCCCCGAAAAGATTTTTTTAACAGGGTTATAAGTATTAGACCGCAACATGATATAACAACTGGTTTGTCGATATCATTCAACAATTCTGTATGTGAACACGAAATTGTGTATAATATAAAGTACAATAAAACTGTGTAAGAACCTCACAATTGTTGGACTTTTGTACACCCATAACTTTCGATGCAACTGATGCAATTTCTTACTAACCGCGTGACGCAAATAGTCATGTTTGGGGTTGACAACTCGGGACGCAACTGATACACGTGAAGCAGACAGTTTGGGACGCAACTGATACAATTTCTTGTCCACGTGACGGAACTCATACTTCCCCACGGGCCACACAGCAGCAGTTTTGTGACACCAGTACCTATGTAACTGAACTAGGAGGTCAGGGGAAGTTAGAAGTGAAGGTAGAGATTCACTTATTCTGAACCTTAGAACTGGACTGAGGTGAGTCGTCAGCTTCACACCCCAGCTACTTTACTCCTGATTTATCCATTTAATAGACAGGTGGGAGGATCCAAGTGCCGGTCTGTATATTTTAGAGTAAAAGGTAAAAGGTAAAGTGATCCCGTTACATGTCAGACGTTGCCCAGAGGGTGGATAGAAGTATATCTCTACTCTTCCTTGACCGCGGCACTAGAAGGGGGTGAGTGGTCAGCAGCACGCCCCGGCCGGACTTTACCCCCGGGCAAGACCTGCTACAGATTTTACAGGAGGCTGGGTGGGCCCCAGGGCCGGTCTGGACGTGCGGAAAATTTCGTCCCCACCGGGATTCCATCCCGAACCGCCCAGCCCGTAGTCAGTCACTATACTGACTGAGCTACCGCGCCCACATATATTTTAGAGTAAGCAGGACAAAAGAGGAATAATTCTGTTGCGTATTTGGGCAGTCTGTTATCAAAGTGTTGGTTCGGAAAGAGGTTCTTTTAACTCAGATTTATCCTAGTGCCCTCCCCCCCACCCCAGTTATTCCAGCTAAACTGTTTCATGGTATCTCAAATTAGGACATGGACTAGTTAGGTTTAAACAATTTTGCACGTCACCGTGTGTCTTTAACTAAATAGATCTCAATTATGCCAACAAATACAGCATGGCTACGGAAACCACAGAACAGTCCACATTTTATTAAAACCGCGACATTTTTCGGTTCTTAAATATCCATTATCAAAGAGCACAAGAGGCGCAGAAAGAAATGTACATAAATTCCAATTTATATGAATTGTTGAGAATTGTTGTAAGCAGTGGTGTGTTTATGGATATTTCTATTTACGATGGTTTGAATCCTTGAAAATAGCCCTTTAAAGGCCGAAATATTTCGGAGTCTTAATACAAAGTAAACTTTTCGATGTTTCTGTGGACACAGCGTGTTTGTGTTAGTTTAAGTCGATTTATAACAGATTGAATAATGTCTTTAGCAGATTTCAAAATAAAATGAGTCGTCCTTTGTTGCATTTAATACATTAACTAACAACTCAGAATTTAGCACAACCTCCATTTTGGTACTGAGTGTGAGAGACAGGTATTTACACGGGATATTACAAGTGTTATTTGGTGCAAGACGTTCAGTACTAGAAAGTATTTTGTCTAAGCGCAGGGTTAGATAAACTAAGTCCTCGCTCCTTAATAAATGAAAGCTGTTCTGAAATTATTACTGCGACTTCTGGGGACGGATAATCAGAAGAGCTAGGTCGGTGGAAAAGGCAAGAAATGCGCGTAAGGAGGACAGCAAACGAGTGGAGAAATTGTAAAAGTTTGATGGAAACGAGTGATGAAGTCTTAGATCCGAATCAGCTGCTGACTACGGAGTATTTGTGGAAATAATAAAAGGAAATTGGGGGCTGGAACAAATCACTGTTAGAAGTACTGATGTTGATAGAGGGAAAAATTTAAATTTTCCGTTTCCTTTTTTCGTTTCCACTAGGTTTATACATTGTGCTGAGTACGAGAAAACGTGAATTTTTTCCGCTTCGTGGAAAATTATGAAATCTGATGTTTCAGGGAGAGCTTTACTGTGCATGAATACGCCAAAACATATGAAATATCGTTTAATTTTATGTAGTATGTTGACGGGTGTGTTTGCCCTATCTTATTTTCTTTTGAAGAAATAAGTTTATGGTTTTTGTTTAATTAATTAATTGTCAGTTGCTTTTAGCGGTGCTGATAAAGTCTGCTGAGGAGCGTTGTAGGTGCAAAAATGTGAAGACTTAATAACTCTGTGAAAGTGAGAGAGACGCTTTCATTTGTTAAGATAACCTGGCAGAATTATTAAATGAATGAAATGTAATTTTGGAACATTGGTGGAATGATATTGACGGGTGGACAGCTGTCTTTGTGCAAAACAAATTCCACAGGGACTAACCTGAACTGAGGAATTCATGATGCAAAATCTTCAAAACAAGCTGATAGTTGCTAAGCTAACCTCATGCTGGTCGACGTCTATGGAGCCAGGTTGTTTATTAAGATATTCATATTATTAGCCACTTGAATTCAGTCCAACTGGTAGCTAGAAAGTTTGATTTGTTTTGAAAATCTTTTATTTGCTCATCTGGTTATGAATATTTTTATGTGAACTGCGCTCCTGTTATCACGCACCGAGTACTGGTTGTTCCTTACCGACCTTTCGAGAGAGCCTAGGGGCCGATAGGTTGTCCCGAAACATCGGTAAGGAACTAGGAAGAGCGCAGTTCTCGCCCACTTCCCGAAGGAAGTCCGAAAGCAAACATTTTTGCTTTGTTGAACCCGACGTTTTGTTGCGGTGTTCATATGAACACCCATTGCAGCCACATTAGGCCTTTGGATTGTTTAAGACTATTATAATATTATCATTTGAACCTATCTCTAAATACTGAAAACAGACAGTGACATGGCTGTGAGCTGCATGCAATGAATCCTTGGGCTCTAATACCACAGAAATAAAAATTGCCAGGGGGAGAAAAATTAAGAAGAAAATGAAAAGGTGTGAAGATGCCAGGAAGCAAAAAAGTCTTTAAGAAAAGGGTGCGTAGAAATAGCAGGAAATTAAAAACCAAACAAAAAATTTCCGAAATTTTAGAGTCGGTATGAATGAAAGATAGCGAAAAAAATGAAGAGGTGGGATTATTAGGAAAGCGTGAAGTAAAGGACAAAAATGCGGACAAGATAAAGCACACACTAGGAAGATATATAATCAATATAGATTTATCTATTATTTTATTTTGTCCGAAATGTTGGCAATTTCCTTGCGCGTGGTAGGCCTAACGTCGTGTTTCAGTCCAGACACATCTGTGACATACACCACAGACGCTCTCAGGAGACAGATTCCAAACTAGCAACTTATAACTCGTGTTGTTCCCCAGATTACACGCAACCTTGACCCCTGGGTGTATTGATTTAGCAAAAGATGCTTTCCTTCGATACCAAGTTTACTTGTGTGTTCTAGCCCAGAACCGCTTATTATCGAGAATTCGATAAAGTCGTTACTTCTAATCGCACAGATGAATGGAATATGCTTTTCGGTGTAGAATTACGGACTCTTCCATAGTGTCAGTTTCTAGGCCATAATGTAATAAGGTAAGTCTAACACAATGTGAGATCATTTCCTGTGTTTCCTACTTGGATGGTGACTGATGCTATCTCTAAGCAGACGTTAATAACGAATAGACCTTATTTGAAAAGACCATAGGATCAAATATTTCACACTTTTGATGACATCAACATGGAGGCATTTCTGAGAAGACGCTGGTGTTGCTGTGCTTATGTAGTAACCGTCTGCAGTCCCATTATTATCTTGAATTCTAACAGCCTGGTGCAAATTCATATTCAAGAGAATCTTCAAATTTAGAATTTCATAAACAACCATTAAGACCATATGCCTTAGAGTTTAGGAAAAACTAACATAAAACATTTTTGATGTTTTGCTGACCGTGCATCTCAGTATAATCTTAGTAATTAGCCAACTCAATACACAATTTCTTGTTTTATAATAAGTTTATTTATGCCTTTAATATTTCGAGCACTATACGCTCATCATCAGGGGGTCAAAATTGTATTATACAGCATCTGGTTGAGAGGGGACTCTCTCAACCAGATGCTGTATAATACAATTCTGACCTTCTGATGATGAGCACATAGTGCTCGAAACATGTAGAAGCATATAACAAACTTATTATAAAACAAGAATTTGTGTATTAAGTTGGCTAATTACTAAGATTAACATAAAACATGTCAAATAACGTGTCGATTTGAGCTCGACATTGGGTCTGGTGCAATATAAAGAACTGTCGAGTGCAACTCGACACCAAAACTCCCTTCATTTGGGATATTTCCGCGTTTCTATCTCTGTTTTTATTACAGTCAGATCTGAGAAGCGTATGGGAAGACAACAATTTTATGACAGGAGCCAGCATAGTTCAGTCGGTATAGAGAATAGTCTACGGGCTGGACACTAGAGGAATCGTGGTTCGATTCCCGCCCACGTCTGAGAATTTTTTCTCCACTCCAAAGTTTCCAGACTTCCTCTGGGGCACACTCAGCCGGAAACCATCCTAGATGGGTTCTGGCGTCTTCTCCAAGCAGTAAATCTGCAGGTGCTAAATAATTCACTTTAATCTAGTGCCGTGGTTAAGAATGAGTGGAGCTATATCTCCACTCAACCAAGTGCCTTTATGGCGCGCACAGGGACTGATCTACATTTACCTCTTCGAGCTCAGTATTACAAAATTACTTATTTTGGGACTTCTGTTCGCTTGCGGCCTACCATATTTAGCCGTGCTTTACAATTTTCATTTGATGGAGGAAATGTGGCTCCTTTTAACCGGTTAGTAAGTGTAGTTTACGTTTAACATTAGCATTGCTAAGTTTTGTACACACAGGGTATTAATAAATACCATACGTGTCTCACAGTAAACAGCGATTATTTCCTTCCAGAATATTAAGAAATTTTTCTTTCTTACGAATGCACATTTTGTTCTTTTTGACGCGAAAATGAATCTTTGTACATAATGTTTATGTGTAGTTGTACATATATGTATGCCGATCCTGGTGGGCGCGCGGTCCAAGGCGTGTGTCTGGGGCCGTTCGCTCGCTGGGACTGCGGGTTCGACTGCAGTCGTGCTGCTTGAACACTTGTCTGATGTGAGTGTTGTGTGTTGTCAGGTAGAGCTCTCTGCGACGTACCGACCACCTGTCCGGAGGATCCTGTCGATTGTGTTGTATCTGAGTACGAACGTGTAACCTCAACAATGAGGAGCATCTGACCCACCAGGGCTGCCGATCAATAAAAAGTATATACACACGTATACCTATAATTTGTGCCGTAAGAGGATGAAGAAAGACCCTGTAGCATGCCCGTCTCATAGTTAATTACTTTATTTGGTGCAAAATAAATTACTTTGTTTCATTTTTCCTCGAATGTAATCAGTTGCAAAAGAGCCTAATTTACCTATTGGTTGATCTTACGTCACAGATATTTCCTCGCTCAGCCATGGCAAGCAGTTCCGTGTAAGCCTCGTTTGTACGCCACCTGCTTGTTCTGAAGTAGCCTACCGAACCAACAGCATCGGTATATTTCACGCGATATGTAAGTCAGATGGACGTATTTGAACATCTCTTGAGCGTGTCACAATGAAACATGAAGTTTGCAGTCAAGCGGTGATCATTCCTTCTTTTTTTTGGGAAGACACTTGTTCGTATCTCGGCTCAGTTGCCGGAAATCCTGACTGAGGCATGCTGTGGTTTTATCTCGAATTCCCTCGGTGCCTGTACGCCGCCTGCGATAAAAATGATGAACATGCACATAATTTATATTCATGATGTAACAAACATGAAGAATAAAAGTTAGAATTAATTTGTTTCAATCTTTACCGTTGCACAGTGCATTCTGGGGAGGATACATTTTTCCTTGCCAAAGTTATAGTTTAAAAACACTCAGTGAGTGTTTTTAAACTATAACTTTGGCAAGGAACAATGTACGCTCCCTGAGGATGATCGTATGATCGAAATATGTAGGAGCGATTTCAATGTTTTAATGTAAATTTTAGATCATTAAATGAATATATGAGCATTTGTTGGTGTATCAATTAAATAATTTGTTTCTATTTGTCATCTGAATTTTATGTCGTTTTGGTAAAAATTACTTGAATGGCGGGGAATGGCACAAAAAGAAACGAATCTTCATACCAGATTAAAAGCAAATCACAAAATCATAAGACCTAACGAATAGGCAGCACAATCCGGTACACACACCGCACACTTCAACAGCCGCCATGCAACTGCGATGCACAAAACCGAGCCTCACCAGGTCACAGAAAATTCGGAAGATAACATATAAAGGTCGAAACATGTTGCTGTAAACACCCTCCATTAATGATATAAACGGTAAATCAGTCCCGTTACAGGCCTGGAGTGGCCCAAGAGGGTTCCAGAAAGTTAAGGTTCCCAGATTACATGACAATGGCACAGGATGGTGGTAAGGTTGTCAGCCTTACGCACCGGCCGCCCTCTGTTAGAGGCTTAGTCGACCCCAACGCCATATTGCGATCTGAAGGATTTTATATCAATGAAAATTTCCAATGACACCAGCTGGGATCGAACCAGCGACCTTCCGATTTTTAGCACAGCACATTATTGATATAATTACATACATAACAAGACAATCTAAGGGTAGCCTAAGTATATACACATATTACTTACTCCATGGTGCAGAGTCCTTCTTGAGAAGCTAACTGGTTTGCAGCTAGTCAAGAAATTCTCCGCATATATGTATATACACATATGTAATAAAAGACTGTTTTTGTGTAATTTACATTTTATGAAGCACTTCATTTAGCATATCTTGATGTAAAAAATAAGGATTAGGACACAGCTGTTTCCTTCCAAATTCCTTCCCATTTAACATTTTCTTTTCTCCGTTTTATAAGATATGGCAAACAAAATGTTGGAGCAGCTAGTGATTTCCATCTTTAGGTTCTTGCAAGTGTCTAAAGACGAAGGCAGTAGGTTCATCAGAACTGCCGGTACCGAGATACCAGTCTGAACGAAGTCATATCCCAGAGAACTAAAATCTTCGTCGACACCGTCACAAGGAGCTGAATCTCACCTCTATGATTCGTTTTTCCAGTTTTTTTCCTGTTCGACGTTGCTATATTGACAGTTCAAACAAGTGTGTCTTGCGCTCTGCAGCCTTGTCCCTGTCGTCGGCCTCTCACCGCGGAGACACTGGTTTGATCCCAGGCCAGTTTCAAGTGGACAAGTGGCAATGGGAGAGTGTCATTCCACCAATGGCCCCAACCTGTTCACACGGACGTTCAGGTTCGATCCCCATCAGTTCATGTGGGATTTGTGGCGGACAAAGTGATGACGGCAGGTGTTTCTGCGAGGGCTAATGTTTTTGCTGTGTGTGGTTGCACGGAGGTGTAGTTACGGTGGGGGAGTGGTTGCAGCCGCCCTAGAAATAGGGCCAAATGGGCGGGAAAAAGGGCACAAATGTATTTTAAATGGAAAAGAAATGTGATTTACTGTCCTCATATTTTAAATTTCTGAGACAAATACAGAGGAAATATACTAAATAATCCCGATTCTCATACAATTCGCAGTTTGTTAGTTTAATGTGTTCCACGTTTCGTGCATTAGTCAGGAGTACAGAATATTATGAAAGACTAATAAATACATTTGGATTTATGAATGTAATTTTGTGACACAGTAACCACCGACAAGTTTCGGCCACTCACGTGGCCATCTTCAGGGTGGTGAGAATAAGAATATAGATATAATTATAATGAGTATAAATCAATCCACATTCAAAAATCATATATTTTTGGTTACAATTTATATCAGGGGTGGTAATTTTTATTTCTGGCCTCGGACATCACAAATCATAGCGAGGCTATTATCCGCGTCCATGTGTCATTCTTCTATCACTAACGCCGTGTCTATCTGAGCAATTGACAGCATTCGCATACAAAACCTTTTCTGTCTCTCTCTACCTACGTTACTAAAAGGCAAAGACAAAGCATTCCCGTTACAGGCCCGGAGTGGCCCAGAGGGTTCCAGGAAGTTAAGGCACAGGATGGTGGTAAGGTTGTCAGCCTTTACCTCCAGGAAATACTCTCGGTACTCATTTCTGTTAGAGGCTGAGTCGACCATAGTGCGATCGGAAGGATTTTATGTCATTGAAAAATTCCAAAGACACCAGCCAGGGTCGAACCAGCGACCTTCCGATTTGTAGCACAACACCTTAATCACTGTGCTACCGCGGTCCCCCTGCCTATCTTACTATTACTCAGTAATCAGAATGAACATTCTGGGTGCATGTTTACAGATTAATGTTCTCCCCGCTTTTAGGAATGTAATACCGTTATTCTGAAGTCCAGTAGCATCAGGATCACCGACAAGCTCCAGTTTTTTAGTAATTGTTTCTAAAACACGAAGCGGCTTAACAGAACGGGCTTCAGTATGGGATTCAGCTTGATTACGAAGTGTCTTATCGCAAATCACACACGGGGGCTGGAAGCCTCTGTTATTGTAGGGAGGGGCTGCAATCTGAATATGAGGGTGTTGTGGCGCGCTGAATCCCAACTTTGCGATTGGCCCGCCCTAATGCACTGGATAGGAAAAGTCAGTCATTCTTTGAGGGTTGGTAAATAGCGAAAGGATATTCCTAATGAAATGTGTTGGAGGTAATGACTTTGTTTACTTCTCCAAGGGCATGCAGTCTGTTTCACCTAACTGGGCTGTCTCTTGCTTCATATCTTAGCACGAGTAACGGGATTAGTTTTGGTTTCTCTCCATCTGTCCAGAAGGCTACTAAAATAGCTTCTTAATGCAGGTCACAATTCCTTCTTTCCATAATCCTTGCATTTCTTCACGGATTTTTATCTCAATCCTCGACGCTCAATAACATATGCATTTGAGAAAATGTCGTAAAATGTTCCAATAATGAACCATTCGAAGAAATTACATTAATTGCTGTAATTATGATCAATAGAATTGTCATTTTTTATTACAACTCTGCGCAATAAAATACTTCCGCTTTTCGTGAAAATTATTAATATTCATTGGTCCAATGTCGAGTAAAACCCGAAAGAGCAGTCTGTTGTACCGTGTCCAATGTCGGGTTGAAATTGACACCTTCAATTACATTATCTTATTTTTAGTTCTTCCTCAGCTGCTGCCATGCAATGCGTCCTTATGAAATTCGAATATTCGAGATTTCCTTGGAAATTAATATTTAGAATTCACGATAATAATTCGGACTTCAAAAGTTTAATTAAATGACTGAAGGTCAAAAGCCTGAATTATTTAACTTTTCCAGTCTGAGTTTGACTGTCTAAATGTCCACTTAACTTGTTTCCAAAATGTCTTTTCTGAACGGCCGAATCGCTACGTACACGCGCCTCAGTGAAGACCAGTCGCCCACAGCTGTGTCCCCTCAAATTACTTCACATTCTATGATTCATCATACTGCAGGTGACAACTGTAACAACCTTGCCTCCCTACCATTTATAATACGACCCCATTCTTTTTAAGGCCCTTTGACCAGTCAGTGTAGTCTACAGTCAGTTACTGTACCTGATAACAAAATTCCTGTAGGCAACTGATCAAAAAGTATTCTAGCCAGTTGGGGGATTGAAGAATATAGGATATTATTAACACAATATAAAACAGAGAAATGTGGCTGTCCTTCCTTTGACAGTTCGGGGAAAAAGTAGAAGCA
>Ga0131853_10009720_pt1 | contig 17596 bp, 5 predicted proteins | sample TergutLab28metaG_FD_92764 | JGI IMG/M metagenome (GOLD analysis project Ga0131853, IMG submission 92764) | Labiotermes labralis P1 segment gut microbial communities from Petit-Saut dam, French Guiana - Lab288 P1 (version 2) (version 2) | ecosystem: Host-associated > Arthropoda: Insects >... | reverse complement strand
AATGTCAAAAAATTCTTTTAAATTCAAACCATATACAAAATAATGGGCTACCAATCAGATGACAGATGAGACACATAATCGCAACTTTCTCTAAACGTTTTAGTGTTTTATAACATCGGAATTGTAACTACCGAAGTAGGCCAGTCACATTCGAGATAACTCATTATTTGCAACTGAGCGGTCGGGGTTCGATTGCCGCTAGGGACAAACACTTTTGTTTTGTCTACACGGTTGAAACCGGTGGTGGGTTCTAGCCAACCTCCCATCCAAGAGGCACAGAGAGTTATTTCTTCGGGGGTACAACTATCAGAATGTGAAGCTGACCAGTCACCTTTATCTAACGCCAATGTTAATTGATGTATTTATACCTTCTGTTTCCGATGCGTCTTCATGAGATGGTTCTCAGTTAAGCACAGGGACACCTTATCGCCCTGGAGTGGCTTGTGCACCCCTCTGTACTTCATCGCTGGTAAATCTGATTCCAATGTGCTGAGTTCTCAAGACAATATCTACAGAAGTCGCTCCTCTCTTTCTCTCTCTCTCTCTCTCTCTAACCACACAGAGAGATTTTATTAATTTAATGAAAGTCGCTCGTCCCCGCGACTGTGTGTGCATTTACATACAGTCGGGACTTCGTCCCCAGTAGCACAAAAGCTAATTTCCACCAGAACTGCTACGAAGATACTTAAGTCTTCCAAGCAAATACATTACCATATTACTGTCCACAGTATTAGCCACAAAGTCTTATCACATTGTGTAATTCTACCACTTTTAGCGTCTCAGTGTATGATATAGACATACAGGTAAAGTTAACAACTATTTGCTTTGTTGCGGTGAGAATTTTTGAATAATTACTTTCAACAACTTATCAGTATCTTACACAGAGAAACACACAACGCTCAAATGTTCTATACGCTATTGAATATGTGCGTGTTTAAGGTTCGAAATTCTGTCCTTATTCTTTCCCCATGCAGCAAGTCACTGTTACAGTTCCAGATTCGACATCCAGATGGCAGTATTTGCCGAAACCGATCTGTCATTACGAAGCAGTTATTGTTTGAGATTGTGGACAGGACCGCTAGGCGGCAGTGATTGCAGAAAATAGATTTCTGCTGTTGATAGGCTGCATATTCAATGACGTCGTGAGTTAATGTACCCGTATAATAGGGGATCAAAGGAAGATTATTCGGTGGAAATTATAGATAGAGATAGTAGTTATTTATTATGAAGGGCAGTATACTGCTGCTGGATGAGCGTCAGTACAGTGTATTCAGAGTGAAATTTGTACAGTAGGTTTGTAATTTGCTTGCGTCTTTCAGGTCTTTCATAATAATGAACACGGAAAACGGAAACATGGAATGCTTGTCGTTTCTGTCACAATAATAGCTATTAGTGTTATTTATGACGTTTCTTTGTTAATTTCCCTGCCACCGTTCTCTCTGTTACTTCTGTCATCCCCTTTTCTGTCCAAAAATGTAAATGTTAAAGTACAGAGACTCATAATTTTGGCACTTGCTTTATACGTATGAGGGTGAAACTTTGCCTCTTACATTGAGGGAGGAACAGAGGCTGAGGGTGTTCCAGGATAGGGTGCTGAGGAAGATATTTGGGCCTAAGAGGGACGGTGACGTAGGACGGACGAAGATTATGTACAGAGGAGCTTAATGATCTCTACCCATCACCAATTGTTATTCGGGCGCTCAAATCAGGAAGGATGGAATGGGTACGGCATGTTGCACGTATGAGGGAGAGGAGTGGTGCATGCAGAGGTTTGGTGGGGAAGCCCGAGGGAAAGAAGCCTCACTGAAGACCTGACTTGGGTGGAATAACACTGAAATGGTTCTTCAAGATATGTGATTGTTAGGACTGGACTGGATTGGATTGATATGCCTGAGATTGTGCCAAGTGGCGGGCTGTTGTGAAGACGTAGCTAGTCATTCTGATGTCCAAGTCACTCAGCTTTGTTTTTGTACTTATTCGACCAAGTTTTGACTGAAAGCACTATATGCCTATCTTTGTTGTTCAGTGTAGATTGAGCTAGATACGTTTAACGGTGTCTGTTTTTTTAAATTTCGTTCTGAAATTCCAACGTGTTTTATTCTTTTGTTTGTGTGTGTGTGTGTGTGCGTGCATGTAGACATTACTAACGAACTAACTATCTTATTAACTGACTCTCTCTCCCTCATTCACATCTTAGGGGCAGAGGTCTCCATCAAAAGTTAACCGTTCATCAGTTATTAAAAAAATTATGTACATTTTATGACATCTAAAGGTTAGTCACTGCACATACAAGAGCACTTCACTTATCCCAATCCTGAGCCAGATCAATCCAGTCTACACCCTCCAATCCTGTTTCTTCAAGATCCGTTTTCCTGTTATTCCCGTATGTACGCCTGGGTCTTCAAACCATCTCTTTACTGCAGGTCCCCCCACCAAGTACCTGTATGCATCTTATCTGGTAGGCATATTATGTATCACCATTCTGATGGGCAGTCAGAGATGTTAGCAGTGACATGATAGGCTAAAAAAATGACGGCGACAGGCAACTGTGAGTGGTTGCTATCGAACCGCACTTACTGCATTGAGCACCCCCTCTTGCGCCCTGCCCTGTGAAGGTAGCCCCTTCCATATTATGAATGCAGGTCTTTTGTGGTGACAGCAATTTGAGTCTCGAAGTGCGAACCCTGTCCGCACATTACAGATTTTTATAATAAAATTTTGAATTAATTTTTATATTAGTATAGAAACCAGATAATAGCCCAAAGACCAGTTTTTTGTCTCATCTTTGGCAGCTAAGTCCGAGACTTGACCTACGGACGCTGCCGGTTACGGAATGGTAACTATTGCCAAATCTGTCTTGTAAAAGACGCAGCTACCGAATTGCCAGCCAACGCCAACCGTTTCTATACAAGTACATAAGGATTGATGTGGCCATCAGTGTAATGAGGTGTTTTTATCTTCCTGCAGTCCATAGAAGCTGGCTTGTTCTCCATGTATATAGCCTAATTTAGATTTAAGAAGAGATGAGGTCCTCGTTTCTTTTCCCTCAACGGAATGTTGGTTTCTGTTATTAGACAAATTGTTCTCCCTTTATCTTGGGCCAACATGAAGGGCGTTTCTCGTAGTAAGTACTTGAATGGGGTAAGTTGAGTATTTCATGTCTTTCTACCAGTGTGTATTTTGCTTAGTACAATGTTATTTGAACCTCTGATGGATTGGGAGACTCTTGGTTTATACAGGTCACTGGCATGTACGGCTCTTCTGGGCCTTCACTAGATCATACGTCTTACATTCTGTTTCTAGAGTCAAATTTTCCGCTTGTGTTTTCCCAGCTGTGCCGCGATGTAATTACGTTTGTTCGATGAGAAGGTAGTGGAAATTGTACCCACGTAATGTACTTGCTACGGAAGGTATTAGATTTCTCTCAGTAATAATATACTTCTTTATTCCGCTATCAGAATTCTTATTATAGCAGCCTCCATAGATAGTGTATTCTAAAATACAACAGCTTTAACCCTTTGAAGTATGTTATTACATACAGTCATGATAACCATGATTATGGAAATAGTTTATCAGAAACAACATTGCACTTGTGCCAGAACCAACAGCGCCTCATCCCACAAGACGGCTGTCGTCACAGTCATCTTTTTGGGAACCTTAAGTGTAGTGTATAATGGAAATATGGGCCAGGTAACCATTGCGTTTGGAGGGAACCTTCTATATGACAGAGTCTGCTTTTCAGTTCTGGGGCAGGCTGTGTGAAAGAAACGTGAAAATTTTTTGAGTCGAGCAAGATAAAATTTTGAAGTAAAATGAATTTTTTGGGGGTGGTAAAACGGATTGTGCTGCTGCGTGTCCAAAAATGTATTCTTATAGTCTAAGTAAATAAAATGAATTGTAACCGGTGTCGTCTTGTTTGAATTCGACGCTTCCATTACAGTGAGGCGTTTTGGAGAAAACTTTTAAGTTTGGTGCAGCGTGGGATGTTGCGCAAGTGGTAATGCTTAACACTTGTACTCTGTAACGGTTTGGTTGATCTGACAGCTGGGGCACCGACTGTTCTGAGGTTTTGCGTGAGTTTCGTTAGTCCTTCCAGGCAATTGCTTCAATAGTACCTTAAATTATTGGTCGAAATCCTTGTTACTTCGTTATTGTTAGGCCTAACCACCCTACGTTTCTTCGCTATGGAAGGTAATTTCAGTGAATAAGTACAAAGAGAAGAGAGGGAGTCAGTTTGGGCTTGTAAGTGACTAGTGAATTGCCTAGTTACCCCAATTTTTGTTTTTTTCCCCTCCATGGCGCAACAGCCCCAAGTGAGCGCCAGGGCCTCCTCCTCATTATTGAGGCTTCACTGTCACACTCAGATACACCACACTCGGTAGGACTCCTCTGGACGAATGATCAGCCTGACGTAAAGACCTCTACCTGACAACACACACACACACACACACACAAAACACTCACCTAAGACAGACTTCCCTGTCCCCGGCGAGATTCGAACCCACAATCCCAGCAAGCAAGCGGCCGCAGACCCACGTCTTAGACCGCGCGGCCACCGAATCGGCATTTACTCACTCCATACATTATACAATAAATGTTTACTGAAATGCCATGGCGTAGTGCCGGATATGCAACATGCGTTTTGATCTTCAGACTTATTGGTGCAAAATGACGTAAAGCTCATTAAAAATGTGACAAATCGAATGTGAGGAAATTAGTTATGCTCTGTGTTTAATGAAGTTTGCGAATTCTTCTGATATGGACGTTCTGTCTGTATAAATATTGTAAATATATTATTTTCCGTTGGATTGTATGCGGTACATCAGCGTCTTATATTTGTTGCCACTATTTGGAATGAGAAACGTATCCCTTGTAGCAAATCGTAGTCGTAAAAATGTCATATCTATCCAAGTATACATTATCGTATATTCAAAAATATTCTTTCCTTGAGTTTTTAAAATATTATAACTTACAAATGTTTGGAAAATGAAAAAAAAATATATTCTTGTTTACTTCTCGCATTATTCAAGTCTCGAAGTTGTGAGTTTATGTTCCTTATGATCTTAGGATGTGGCTGTTTAGAAATTGAATGATTAGAAACTGAATGATTAGGATGAAGATCTGTTAGAAATCAATACAAAAATATTGCTTAGGGTGGAGTAAGGAAACGGATAGCGGAAAGTTTTAAGCATCCATAAATATGTAACAGTAAGAATGTTGCTAGCAAATCACATTAGTGCTGTTTGCTTTCTCTGAATCATGTGAGATTGAGGTGGGGAGGGAGACAGACAGACAGACATATACGTACGAGACGTGGCGGCAGCCGCGCGAAGGGAAAGTTTTATTCTCTGTCATGTTTGTTATGAGAAAAACTTCCATAGTCCATCTGTTAAAGGCTTCGTGCAGTTTTCTCCCTGAACCTGAGCGAGCCCTTTGACGTAGCATGCTTAACGTTAGAACCGACACATATTGACTTAGATGTAGCATACTTATGTTTCTTGGACCGTGCATCATCTTGATACGTGAATAAAGAGAGACCAACTTGATGTCACTTGCTTTATTATTTCATTATTTACTGCTCAACATGTTTCGGACGTTGATTCATCCTTCCTCAGGAGCTTGCGACTTACTTGATGAGTTATTTCATGGGTTGTATTGTTCTGGTTCGATGTGTGTTGGTGTTACGTTGTGGTTTGGCTGGGGTGGTGTGGTATCCGTATGCAGGCTGAAGCAGCGTTTGTTGTTAATTGAGTTACTCTGTATAAATGAGAAGGGACTCAAAGATCAGTCTGTGAGGTTGACGAAAAAGAGGAAGAAGATTATTTAATTTACACTTCACTAAAAATCTCTGTACAAATTACCCGTGTACATAGCTGCATAATACATATATACATACGTACATACATGCACACATGTAATTTGATTAATTTCCACTGTCCTTCATCTGCATGCTTTTTTCTTATTTATTTACGAGTGGGGAGAAAGTATGCCTTATAAGACTCTTGGAAGTATTCAGAAGTTTTCTTTACGTCTTCCAGAAAGGGGAGTAACGGTATATTTTTCATTGGTAGTAGAAATATTTCTTTTGGACATAAAGTCTGACACTTACTTGGGATTTTCATAATTTGTAGAGTCCATCCAATACTGCTATGTTGTTTAAGTCGAGAAATGTGAGATGGGCGACACATGTAGCACTTATATGGGAGATGGGGCATACATACTACATTTTGGTACGGGAAATACGAAGCGAATGATGCGTAGATTGAAATATATTTTTAAAGTGACTGTTATAAGTGTAGAATGTGATGGTGTGAAGGTCAGTAAACCGGGTCCGGTTGCGGGATTTTTGGAGGGCGAAATTTCGGGATTAAAAATATAAACATTTCCTGGCGAAGGTACGTAGACTGTTGTGGTTTGCGGTGTTCGGTGTGACGCCGCATCCCTGAGTTGTTCCCGACATTATGGAAGGATGTGTCGTCTTCATCGTGAAGAAGTTGGGTCACTAAACCCTTGAACATGAAGACGCGACGCTCCTTCGAAAAGTCTCGGAGACAACTTTAGTGCAGCATCACATTCCGTAAGACAGGAGTCCTCGATTACAACGATCTAAAAATATCAAATTTCAGACTGGATTGTGTTTGAGATTCTCGCTGAGGGGCAAGTTGTGAAGACGGTGCAATGGGCTGTGTTATCGTGTAGTTCAGCGGATATGGGTCTGTTACTGTGTAGTTCAGCGGATATGGGCTGTGTTACCATGTAGTTCAGCGGATATGGGCTGTGTTTCCATGTTGTTCAGCGGATATGGGCTGTGTTACCGTGTAGTTTAGCGGATATATGCCAAGGTTTCGGAGGAATCTGTTGCCTCTATCTCGTACCCAGGATGGGATAAAAGGTGGAGGTAGCGAGCCCTTCCGTAGCGTACATATCTGTGTTACATTACATTGCCTCATATCTCACAGTGCCAAAGAGTTTGTCTCAGGATTACGTAAGATCGGATTTGTCTGTGTGTCGACTGGACTTATTGGGAAACTAACGATTCAGAAATACGTTGTGATCCGCCCAAATGTAACCCCTTTCATGTGAAGTTTTTAATAAAAAAGATCCTTGATAATTGTTTCATATTAATACGTAATGTTTGTTGTTGGATTGTCAGGAATAGCTGCCTTGACCAGTAGGATATGAAGCAAAACTGTCCTTTAATTTTCATCGCCATTTATCGCATTTCACAGGCTCTCTTAAAACAGGTCCATAGCCTCTTCCAAAGTGATTTCTCTCCACAGAGTCCGACCTCCTGTTTCAATTTACAGTATTCTGTCTTTTCTCTAAGGCCATCCGGTATCTGCTTACACCTTCTTCCTCGTCTTCCCCTCACTTCTATCTTTCCTTCTTTCTTACCTTGAATAACCGGTTTTAAAAAAGCAGTCCCTACGCAAGATTTTACCAATCCAGTTAGCCTTCCTTCTTATTTATTGTGCTTAGGATATTCCATTCCTCCTTTAGTCCATGTAATACTTCATTTGACACACTGTCGGTCCTACTGATTTTTACCATCTTCCTCCAGCACCACATTTCAAAACTCCCTGCGTATTTATTATTAAATTTCCGAAGAGACCAAGTTTCAGCGCCATACAAAGCTACGCTCCAAATTAGCACTTTAATAGTTTCGCAACGTCATAAGCCAAGTAAATCCAGAAGGACGAGTATTTCTAAGCGAGATACCCTCATGCACGTTATGGAAGAGATTAATGTATCATTGTCTCCTCGTGTGGCCAAAGGATTCATGTCAAATTCCAGCATCCGGTCCTTGCTAATTGTGTAGAGGGACGGAGAAGTGTGTGCAGTGTTGAATGTGTGATGTGTGTTCATATGCAGAAAGAAATGGCAAGTAATGCCTGATGTGCACCGGGCAATTAATCTTGCGCCAGAGCAGTTTTGTAATTAGCCGCGCGATTACCCTTCAGGCCCAGACGGTGCAAGAGTATAATATATACAGTGGCGGCAGCAGCAGCAGCGGGAAAGCGATGAAGCTAATGTAGCAAGAAGCTCGTGACTGGACTGCCAGTAGCTGTCCCTGTGGTGGTCACCGTGATATTAATATTTTGTTGTGGGTCGGTTTCCTTGTTTAAATAATTAACGTGCTATCCCTTCCTGCTCCTCACTATCCTGTTTTGCTATGTAATGGATTGATCTCATGATAATCCACGGCTCATGTAATCTGTAGTAATGTAGTTGTTCTTGATGTACGCATTAAGATTCAAGTTTTCATATTTTTAGTACTGGCTTATGCATCTCGTATACGGTATAAAACACTAAATATTCGTCTACAAGCCGAAATTCTTAGAAATTTCGGCGCGAAATTGAGCTACTGAAGACTATTTCTGGGCACGACTAACATACTTTTGCGTATAAAAACCAGCTTTGTTAAGAATAGAACGTTCTGGGACGACAACTGCATTTGCAGTAAAACAAAGACAATTATCTTCTTACGCTCTTTCTATAAACGTGTATATACAACGTAATATTGAGTCGCGTTCGCGGAACGATTCTTGCCACGTGAAACCAACAGGTATTACATGTTCTGAGTTTATGCCTGTAGCCTTAGTTACCTAGCATGCAAAGCGCATGCACCGTATTTTATTCTGATCTGTGGCAAGTCTGGCTGTACCTTATATTTCCTTATTACTTCATAAACGGCTCGATTTTCCTGAAAGGTTTTTGAACATAAAATGTGTGTTTTAATATCTTCTACAACTTGTGTTTGTAACACTTCTCATTCTGAGAAGAAATAATAATAATAATTATTATTATTATTTCTTCTCAGAATGAGAAGTGTTACAAACACAAGTTGTAGAAGATATTAAAACACACATTTTATGTTCAAAAACCTTTCAGGAAAATCGAGCCGTTTATGAAGTAATAAGGAAATATAAGGTACAGCCAGACTTGCCACAGATCAGAATAAAATACGGTGCATGCGCTTTGCATGCTAGGTAACTAAGGCTACAGGCATAAACTCAGAACATGTAATACCTGTTGGTTTCACGTGGCAAGAATCGTTCCGCGAACGCGACTCAATATTACGTTGTATATACACGTTTATAGAAAGAGCGTAAGAAGATAATTGTCTTTGTTTTACTGCAAATGCAGTTGTCGTCCCAGAACGTTCTATTCTTAACAAAGCTGGTTTTTATACGCAAAAGTATGTTAGTCGTGCCCAGAAATAGTCTTCAGTAGCTCAATTTCGCGCCGAAATTTCTAAGAATTTCGGCTTGTAGACGAATATTTAGTGTTTTATACCGTATACGAGATGCATAAGCCAGTACTAAAAATATGAAAACTTGAATCTTAATGCGTACATCAAGAACAACTACATTACTACAGATTACATGAGCCGTGGATTATCATGAGATCAATCCATTACATAGCAAAACAGGATAGTGAGGAGCAGGAAGGGATAGCACGTTAATTATTTAAACAAGGAAACCGACCCACAACAAAATATTAATATCACGGTGACCACCACAGGGACAGCTACTGGCAGTCCAGTCACGAGCTTCTTGCTACATTAGCTTCATCGCTTTCCCGCTGCTGCTGCTGCCGCCACTGTATATATTATACTCTTGCACCGTCTGGGCCTGAAGGGTAATCGCGCGGCTAATTACAAAACTGCTCTGGCGCAAGATTAATTGCCCGGTGCACATCAGGCATTACTTGCCATTTCTTTCTGCATATGAACACACATCACACATTCAACACTGCACACACTTCTCCGTCCCTCTACACAATTAGCAAGGACCGGATGCTGGAATTTGACATGAATCCTTTGGCCACACGAGGAGACAATGATACATTAATCTCTTCCATAACGTGCATGAGGGTATCTCGCTTAGAAATACTCGTCCTTCTGGATTTACTTGGCTTATGACGTTGCGAAACTATTAAAGTGCTAATTTGGAGCGTAGCTTTGTATGGCGCTGAAACTTGGTCTCTTCGGAAATTTAATAATAAATACGCAGGGAGTTTTGAAATGTGGTGCTGGAGGAAGATGGTAAAAATCAGTAGGACCGACAGTGTGTCAAATGAAGTATTACATGGACTAAAGGAGGAATGGAATATCCTAAGCACAATAAATAAGAAGGAAGGCTAACTGGATTGGTAAAATCTTGCGTAGGGACTGCTTTTTTAAAACCGGTTATTCAAGGTAAGAAAGAAGGAAAGATAGAAGTGAGGGGAAGACGAGGAAGAAGGTGTAAGCAGATACCGGATGGCCTTAGAGAAAAGACAGAATACTGTAAATTGAAACAGGAGGTCGGACTCTGTGGAGAGAAATCACTTTGGAAGAGGCTATGGACCTGTTTTAAGAGAGCCTGTGAAATGCGATAAATGGCGATGAAAATTAAAGGACAGTTTTGCTTCATATCCTACTGGTCAAGGCAGCTATTCCTGACAATCCAACAACAAACATTACGTATTAATATGAAACAATTATCAAGGATCTTTTTTATTAAAAACTTCACATGAAAGGGGTTACATTTGGGCGGATCACAACGTATTTCTGAATCGTTAGTTTCCCAATAAGTCCAGTCGACACACAGACAAATCCGATCTTACGTAATCCTGAGACAAACTCTTTGGCACTGTGAGATATGAGGCAATGTAATGTAACACAGATATGTACGCTACGGAAGGGCTCGCTACCTCCACCTTTTATCCCATCCTGGGTACGAGATAGAGGCAACAGATTCCTCCGAAACCTTGGCATATATCCGCTAAACTACACGGTAACACAGCCCATATCCGCTGAACAACATGGAAACACAGCCCATATCCGCTGAACTACATGGTAACACAGCCCATATCCGCTGAACTACACAGTAACAGACCCATATCCGCTGAACTACACGATAACACAGCCCATTGCACCGTCTTCACAACTTGCCCCTCAGCGAGAATCTCAAACACAATCCAGTCTGAAATTTGATATTTTTAGATCGTTGTAATCGAGGACTCCTGTCTTACGGAATGTGATGCTGCACTAAAGTTGTCTCCGAGACTTTTCGAAGGAGCGTCGCGTCTTCATGTTCAAGGGTTTAGTGACCCAACTTCTTCACGATGAAGACGACACATCCTTCCATAATGTCGGGAACAACTCAGGGATGCGGCGTCACACCGAACACCGCAAACCACAACAGTCTACGTACCTTCGCCAGGAAATGTTTATATTTTTAATCCCGAAATTTCGCCCTCCAAAAATCCCGCAACCGGACCCGGTTTACTGACCTTCACACCATCACATTCTACACTTATAACAGTCACTTTAAAAATATATTTCAATCTACGCATCATTCGCTTCGTATTTCCCGTACCAAAATGTAGTATGTATGCCCCATCTCCCATATAAGTGCTACATGTGTCGCCCATCTCACATTTCTCGACTTAAACAACATAGCAGTATTGGATGGACTCTACAAATTATGAAAATCCCAAGTAAGTGTCAGACTTTATGTCCAAAAGAAATATTTCTACTACCAATGAAAAATATACCGTTACTCCCCTTTCTGGAAGACGTAAAGAAAACTTCTGAATACTTCCAAGAGTCTTATAAGGCATACTTTCTCCCCACTCGTAAATAAATAAGAAAAAAGCATGCAGATGAAGGACAGTGGAAATTAATCAAATTACATGTGTGCATGTATGTACGTATGTATATATGTATTATGCAGCTATGTACACGGGTAATTTGTACAGAGATTTTTAGTGAAGTGTAAATTAAATAATCTTCTTCCTCTTTTTCGTCAACCTCACAGACTGATCTTTGAGTCCCTTCTCATTTATACAGAGTAACTCAATTAACAACAAACGCTGCTTCAGCCTGCATACGGATACCACACCACCCCAGCCAAACCACAACGTAACACCAACACACATCGAACCAGAACAATACAACCCATGAAATAACTCATCAAGTAAGTCGCAAGCTCCTGAGGAAGGATGAATCAACGTCCGAAACATGTTGAGCAGTAAATAATGAAATAATAAAGCAAGTGACATCAAGTTGGTCTCTCTTTATTCACGTATCAAGATGATGCACGGTCCAAGAAACATAAGTATGCTACATCTAAGTCAATATGTGTCGGTTCTAACGTTAAGCATGCTACGTCAAAGGGCTCGCTCAGGTTCAGGGAGAAAACTGCACGAAGCCTTTAACAGATGGACTATGGAAGTTTTTCTCATAACAAACATGACAGAGAATAAAACTTTCCCTTCGCGCGGCTGCCGCCACGTCTCGTACGTATATGTCTGTCTGTCTGTCTCCCTCCCCACCTCAATCTCACATGATTCAGAGAAAGCAAACAGCACTAATGTGATTTGCTAGCAACATTCTTACTGTTACATATTTATGGATGCTTAAAACTTTCCGCTATCCGTTTCCTTACTCCACCCTAAGCAATATTTTTGTATTGATTTCTAACAGATCTTCATCCTAATCATTCAGTTTCTAATCATTCAATTTCTAAACAGCCACATCCTAAGATCATAAGGAACATAAACTCACAACTTCGAGACTTGAATAATGCGAGAAGTAAACAAGAATATATTTTTTTTTCATTTTCCAAACATTTGTAAGTTATAATATTTTAAAAACTCAAGGAAAGAATATTTTTGAATATACGATAATGTATACTTGGATAGATATGACATTTTTACGACTACGATTTGCTACAAGGGATACGTTTCTCATTCCAAATAGTGGCAACAAATATAAGACGCTGATGTACCGCATACAATCCAACGGAAAATAATATATTTACAATATTTATACAGACAGAACGTCCATATCAGAAGAATTCGCAAACTTCATTAAACACAGAGCATAACTAATTTCCTCACATTCGATTTGTCACATTTTTAATGAGCTTTACGTCATTTTGCACCAATAAGTCTGAAGATCAAAACGCATGTTGCATATCCGGCACTACGCCATGGCATTTCAGTAAACATTTATTGTATAATGTATGGAGTGAGTAAATGCCGATTCGGTGGCCGCGCGGTCTAAGACGTGGGTCTGCGGCCGCTTGCTTGCTGGGATTGTGGGTTCGAATCTCGCCGGGGACAGGGAAGTCTGTCTTAGGTGAGTGTTTTGTGTGTGTGTGTGTGTGTGTGTTGTCAGGTAGAGGTCTTTACGTCAGGCTGATCATTCGTCCAGAGGAGTCCTACCGAGTGTGGTGTATCTGAGTGTGACAGTGAAGCCTCAATAATGAGGAGGAGGCCCTGGCGCTCACTTGGGGCTGTTGCGCCATGGAGGGGAAAAAAACAAAAATTGGGGTAACTAGGCAATTCACTAGTCACTTACAAGCCCAAACTGACTCCCTCTCTTCTCTTTGTACTTATTCACTGAAATTACCTTCCATAGCGAAGAAACGTAGGGTGGTTAGGCCTAACAATAACGAAGTAACAAGGATTTCGACCAATAATTTAAGGTACTATTGAAGCAATTGCCTGGAAGGACTAACGAAACTCACGCAAAACCTCAGAACAGTCGGTGCCCCAGCTGTCAGATCAACCAAACCGTTACAGAGTACAAGTGTTAAGCATTACCACTTGCGCAACATCCCACGCTGCACCAAACTTAAAAGTTTTCTCCAAAACGCCTCACTGTAATGGAAGCGTCGAATTCAAACAAGACGACACCGGTTACAATTCATTTTATTTACTTAGACTATAAGAATACATTTTTGGACACGCAGCAGCACAATCCGTTTTACCACCCCCAAAAAATTCATTTTACTTCAAAATTTTATCTTGCTCGACTCAAAAAATTTTCACGTTTCTTTCACACAGCCTGCCCCAGAACTGAAAAGCAGACTCTGTCATATAGAAGGTTCCCTCCAAACGCAATGGTTACCTGGCCCATATTTCCATTATACACTACACTTAAGGTTCCCAAAAAGATGACTGTGACGACAGCCGTCTTGTGGGATGAGGCGCTGTTGGTTCTGGCACAAGTGCAATGTTGTTTCTGATAAACTATTTCCATAATCATGGTTATCATGACTGTATGTAATAACATACTTCAAAGGGTTAAAGCTGTTGTATTTTAGAATACACTATCTATGGAGGCTGCTATAATAAGAATTCTGATAGCGGAATAAAGAAGTATATTATTACTGAGAGAAATCTAATACCTTCCGTAGCAAGTACATTACGTGGGTACAATTTCCACTACCTTCTCATCGAACAAACGTAATTACATCGCGGCACAGCTGGGAAAACACAAGCGGAAAATTTGACTCTAGAAACAGAATGTAAGACGTATGATCTAGTGAAGGCCCAGAAGAGCCGTACATGCCAGTGACCTGTATAAACCAAGAGTCTCCCAATCCATCAGAGGTTCAAATAACATTGTACTAAGCAAAATACACACTGGTAGAAAGACATGAAATACTCAACTTACCCCATTCAAGTACTTACTACGAGAAACGCCCTTCATGTTGGCCCAAGATAAAGGGAGAACAATTTGTCTAATAACAGAAACCAACATTCCGTTGAGGGAAAAGAAACGAGGACCTCATCTCTTCTTAAATCTAAATTAGGCTATATACATGGAGAACAAGCCAGCTTCTATGGACTGCAGGAAGATAAAAACACCTCATTACACTGATGGCCACATCAATCCTTATGTACTTGTATAGAAACGGTTGGCGTTGGCTGGCAATTCGGTAGCTGCGTCTTTTACAAGACAGATTTGGCAATAGTTACCATTCCGTAACCGGCAGCGTCCGTAGGTCAAGTCTCGGACTTAGCTGCCAAAGATGAGACAAAAAACTGGTCTTTGGGCTATTATCTGGTTTCTATACTAATATAAAAATTAATTCAAAATTTTATTATAAAAATCTGTAATGTGCGGACAGGGTTCGCACTTCGAGACTCAAATTGCTGTCACCACAAAAGACCTGCATTCATAATATGGAAGGGGCTACCTTCACAGGGCAGGGCGCAAGAGGGGGTGCTCAATGCAGTAAGTGCGGTTCGATAGCAACCACTCACAGTTGCCTGTCGCCGTCATTTTTTTAGCCTATCATGTCACTGCTAACATCTCTGACTGCCCATCAGAATGGTGATACATAATATGCCTACCAGATAAGATGCATACAGGTACTTGGTGGGGGGACCTGCAGTAAAGAGATGGTTTGAAGACCCAGGCGTACATACGGGAATAACAGGAAAACGGATCTTGAAGAAACAGGATTGGAGGGTGTAGACTGGATTGATCTGGCTCAGGATTGGGATAAGTGAAGTGCTCTTGTATGTGCAGTGACTAACCTTTAGATGTCATAAAATGTACATAATTTTTTTAATAACTGATGAACGGTTAACTTTTGATGGAGACCTCTGCCCCTAAGATGTGAATGAGGGAGAGAGAGTCAGTTAATAAGATAGTTAGTTCGTTAGTAATGTCTACATGCACGCACACACACACACACACAAACAAAAGAATAAAACACGTTGGAATTTCAGAACGAAATTTAAAAAAACAGACACCGTTAAACGTATCTAGCTCAATCTACACTGAACAACAAAGATAGGCATATAGTGCTTTCAGTCAAAACTTGGTCGAATAAGTACAAAAACAAAGCTGAGTGACTTGGACATCAGAATGACTAGCTACGTCTTCACAACAGCCCGCCACTTGGCACAATCTCAGGCATATCAATCCAATCCAGTCCAGTCCTAACAATCACATATCTTGAAGAACCATTTCAGTGTTATTCCACCCAAGTCAGGTCTTCAGTGAGGCTTCTTTCCCTCGGGCTTCCCCACCAAACCTCTGCATGCACCACTCCTCTCCCTCATACGTGCAACATGCCGTACCCATTCCATCCTTCCTGATTTGAGCGCCCGAATAACAATTGGTGATGGGTAGAGATCATTAAGCTCCTCTGTACATAATCTTCGTCCGTCCTACGTCACCGTCCCTCTTAGGCCCAAATATCTTCCTCAGCACCCTATCCTGGAACACCCTCAGCCTCTGTTCCTCCCTCAATGTAAGAGGCAAAGTTTCACCCTCATACGTATAAAGCAAGTGCCAAAATTATGAGTCTCTGTACTTTAACATTTACATTTTTGGACAGAAAAGGGGATGACAGAAGTAACAGAGAGAACGGTGGCAGGGAAATTAACAAAGAAACGTCATAAATAACACTAATAGCTATTATTGTGACAGAAACGACAAGCATTCCATGTTTCCGTTTTCCGTGTTCATTATTATGAAAGACCTGAAAGACGCAAGCAAATTACAAACCTACTGTACAAATTTCACTCTGAATACACTGTACTGACGCTCATCCAGCAGCAGTATACTGCCCTTCATAATAAATAACTACTATCTCTATCTATAATTTCCACCGAATAATCTTCCTTTGATCCCCTATTATACGGGTACATTAACTCACGACGTCATTGAATATGCAGCCTATCAACAGCAGAAATCTATTTTCTGCAATCACTGCCGCCTAGCGGTCCTGTCCACAATCTCAAACAATAACTGCTTCGTAATGACAGATCGGTTTCGGCAAATACTGCCATCTGGATGTCGAATCTGGAACTGTAACAGTGACTTGCTGCATGGGGAAAGAATAAGGACAGAATTTCGAACCTTAAACACGCACATATTCAATAGCGTATAGAACATTTGAGCGTTGTGTGTTTCTCTGTGTAAGATACTGATAAGTTGTTGAAAGTAATTATTCAAAAATTCTCACCGCAACAAAGCAAATAGTTGTTAACTTTACCTGTATGTCTATATCATACACTGAGACGCTAAAAGTGGTAGAATTACACAATGTGATAAGACTTTGTGGCTAATACTGTGGACAGTAATATGGTAATGTATTTGCTTGGAAGACTTAAGTATCTTCGTAGCAGTTCTGGTGGAAATTAGCTTTTGTGCTACTGGGGACGAAGTCCCGACTGTATGTAAATGCACACACAGTCGCGGGGACGAGCGACTTTCATTAAATTAATAAAATCTCTCTGTGTGGTTAGAGAGAGAGAGAGAGAGAGAAAGAGAGGAGCGACTTCTGTAGATATTGTCTTGAGAACTCAGCACATTGGAATCAGATTTACCAGCGATGAAGTACAGAGGGGTGCACAAGCCACTCCAGGGCGATAAGGTGTCCCTGTGCTTAACTGAGAACCATCTCATGAAGACGCATCGGAAACAGAAGGTATAAATACATCAATTAACATTGGCGTTAGATAAAGGTGACTGGTCAGCTTCACATTCTGATAGTTGTACCCCCGAAGAAATAACTCTCTGTGCCTCTTGGATGGGAGGTTGGCTAGAACCCACCACCGGTTTCAACCGTGTAGACAAAACAAAAGTGTTTGTCCCTAGCGGCAATCGAACCCCGACCGCTCAGTTGCAAATAATGAGTTATCTCGAATGTGACTGGCCTACTTCGGTAGTTACAATTCCGATGTTATAAAACACTAAAACGTTTAGAGAAAGTTGCGATTATGTGTCTCATCTGTCATCTGATTGGTAGCCCATTATTTTGTATATGGTTTGAATTTAAAAGAATTTTTTGACATT
>Ga0131853_10009719_pt1 | contig 17597 bp, 5 predicted proteins | sample TergutLab28metaG_FD_92764 | JGI IMG/M metagenome (GOLD analysis project Ga0131853, IMG submission 92764) | Labiotermes labralis P1 segment gut microbial communities from Petit-Saut dam, French Guiana - Lab288 P1 (version 2) (version 2) | ecosystem: Host-associated > Arthropoda: Insects >... | reverse complement strand
GGATAGGGACAGGTGGCGGACGCTTGTGAGTGCGGTAATGAACCTTGGGGTTCCGTGAAATGCGGGGAATTTCTTGACTAGCTGCAAACCAGTTAGCTTCTCAAGAAGGACTCTGCACCATGGGGTAAGTAAGTAAGGTCATCTTCAGGCCCTCCAAGAACACAGATTTAAGCGTTGTTTAGTTTTTCTGCGTTATGGGATCCCATAAGCTTACAAGTTTCAATAGTGAAATGTATATACGCTTGTACAAATTGAGGATGTTGTGTGATGGTGTCAACTTAAAATTAAGGACTTGTCAGATCTGGCAGTATATTAAAACCCCTGTATAAAAAGATGACATAAAAATATTTTAGTTTTAAAAGTTGTCCAGGAAGTTGGTATGTTCAATGGTATTATATTAAGCAGCAATGTAAAAGTTACTGAAACCTCTGGCAGGCTACACCCTTTATGACCACAAAACAAATGACTACATACGCCGCGAACTACGGATTACAGACATACTAGACAAGATAGATGAATACAGAACGGAACTGGCTTTCACCCTTGCAAAGAATGACACAAAACCGAATCCCTTTGAAATTATACCACTACAGACCACAAGGAAGGAGAACAATTGGAAGACCGAAGAAGCGTTGGCGCGAGCAGCTGTAATTCTGGAGACGGAACGGATCAAAGGGTCCAATCCTTGATGTTTATGATGATAATGATGTAAAAACCGCTTTTAGTTTCTGGTTTTTCAGAATGTGGACTGTATAGGGCGTATTTTTGTACGTCGATGATGTGAGGATCTATTTTTTTTTTTTACAATCAAATGCTAATGTGCCAATCTGTACGGTAGGATTTGTTCCTTAATAATTTTTCACTCAGTTCGTAGTTTTGCATGAAGCTGAAGTGACGTGCAACCAAGGACCACCCTGTTTGTTTGCTCTTCAAAATTCTGCCATCACTGCTGCTGTGCAGAGAGCTGTGAGAAACTGGAGGTTGGGAGTTGTCCAACTTCAATAAATGTGACGTCCTGATATTTTGTGTATTAACCCTTATCCTGCTAACGTGGAGAATATGGTGAGCTCCTAATAATGCCAGCAGATGGCAGAAGGGATTTAATTCGGCGTTTAAAGGGTTAAGCTTTTCAATTCAAGTGCTTACTCCATATTCGCAGAGGACAACCAACAATATGCAACGTTTCACAATGTATTTATTTCTGTAAGACGCTCTACATGTTTCAGACGGGTTTTCCGTCCATCATCAGGAGCTCAAAACTGCTCATATAGAGTCAGGTATTGGTCAGACCGATACTGCTACCTGCTGCTAGCCTGGCCACACATTTGTGTGTTTTTAATGGTTCTCAGAACAAATGGCTCTAGTTTCGCGTATGGCAGTGAGTGATAATTATTTATAACCGAGATGGCGTGTTGTTGCTGTGTGTTAAAGTCTTAATTTTTAAACACAATTCAGTTTTATTTTTAAAATGGTTAGTAGAGCTTTACAACATTCAGTATTTTTATCAGGTTTTTTCTTTGGAATGTCGAGCAACAACATGACTTTTGCGCAGACGGTCTGTTAGTTTTCCCGCCCGTAACGTTGACTTAATGAGTCATGACATCTAGATTTGTGAAGCTGTTTATGAAGATGTATCGTAAAGCATCTATAAATTGTGTACAAATGTTTGTACGAGTTAATAATTAGAATTTTTTAGAATTATTAATATATCAACCAACACATGCACTGTGTGACACACCATTTATAAGATGTAGGAGTTGATATGTATAGTAAATGATGTATGACCAGTTTCATGTGTTGAGCGATATATATATATATATATATATATATATATTGATTGTAAGAACGAGCACCGTGTGAATAACATAAAATTGTAATTATGTCCACAGTGTGAAACTTCGCGATCGTATCTGACAGATTTAACATATCGTGCGAGTCCGTGTTAGTGGGAATTATGCACATAAATGTAGCATTTTTTTTGTACAAATGGCAGTTTATAATTTCAGTTAGGCCAATGATTTAACTTAGATTTAACAACCTGAAGGAAAGTTGGTTTTTAAAACATGTTTGTTTGTATTCTATCATGTTCTGTAAGCACGCAAGTCTTCAAAACAGCATTAAAAAAATTCCTTGCGTGACAACTTTCTATCACTTCGTGCACGATTCATAATTACCTCTGCCATTCGACGCTCTACATGTCGCTTTGCCGTGTCGATGTTCACTTCTACACAGCTCTTTGCACTAGACGGTAATTAGTTATTCATCTCACGTTACATATTTCGACCGTCAAGCGATAATCTTTAAATTCGTAATAGACAGCCAAGATGCAGGTTTTGCTGTACAAAAATTTGCTGTATAAAAATTTAAAATTTTTGAAGACTTAAAGTGATAGCTTGACCGCCTAAGTACGTAACCTGGCTGATTTGACGTTCATAGGGCCGTGTATCACAATATTATTTCTATAGTAAAACCAACCAGACGCACCAGTGTCTCAAATTTATTTTATTTTGGAATGACACTCTACATGTTTCGGACGGTCTTTCCGTCCATCATCAGGATTTCAAGACTTTACATACAGCAACAGTCATATATCAAACTGAAATTCCAGAGACGGGTAAAATTACTAGTGAATGTTTATGTATGTTTTAGTAAAAGTGTAAATCACATTGCAGATAAAATTCTATGTAACATAAAGTTAAAGTTAAGATGTTCTGCCGATATAATGAAATTCATATGTACGTACTGCCGACTGCTACTCCAATAAAATGAATTTGAGACATGGATGCATCTGGTTGGTTTTGCTATAGAAATATATTCTTTGCACATGCGCTGTGGGATTTAAACATTTTAATTAAGGATCTATTTTCTTAGAAGGGCCTGAAGATGATTCTGTGAGAATCGAAACATGTTGCCCTAGTACAATAACAAACATTATAAATTTTTGTTATGTTGGACTGACACATCATTGTATATTTATATACATTCTTTACTTTATCTCAGTAATTAACCAACTTGATGCACAAAATTTTTTTTAAAATAAGTTTTTATTTCATGCCTCTACATGTTTCGAGCGCATGTGCTCGAAACATGTAGAGGCATGAAATAAACTTATTGTGAAACAAAAATTTTGTGCATCAAGTTGGTTAATTACTGAGATAAATATACTGAGATGCACGGTCAGCAAAACGTCAAAATATTCTTTACTATTTGGCCTGAGTTTATGACATCGGCATTACATATGAAATAATCTAAAACAGAAACTTAAAAATAATTTAAAGTGAACTGAATGTAATAAACTACTGATCACGGCCAGCTCCAGAATCGTGAAATGGCCATCAGTTTATGCATGAGGTACACCGTTGAAACTCTCAAAGAATAAACCGAAACAAAGGGAACCGAAGAAGCTTTTAGTGAAGTGTTGCTGGCGTTATTTGTTGGTGTTATTGAAAGAAACTTTCGGTGAATAACAAGGGTCTTATAATGCAAAAGTTTGTGGAATACTGTCTTTTGGGATTCATCCTCTAAGTTACAAGGGGCATGGAATTCGTCGAAACAAGAAAAGCTGTAATTTCAAATGCTGGTATTTTGGAAGGACAACAGTGCATCACAGTTGTATTCACGAAGAAGCTGTGAGCAGATTAAGTAATGGGATTACTTGCTGGATGTAACATTCACATTAGAATCGTTTGTCTTTAATTCATCTGTCTGAAAATATAAACATTCAAAATGTGCTCAGCTGTAATTTTCTTTTTGGTTTGCATGTGTGTAAAACTTGGTCTTTGGCATTAAGGGACGAACGTAGATTCGAGGTTGCTGAGATGACGACTTGTATCACAAGTTGATGAATTGTTAGGAAGATGAATAAAAATGGCAGTATGAGCATCTTCATAACTGAAATAGCATAATGAAGAATTCATAATTTGCACGTTTCGCCAGATAAGCCTGTTATTGGGTGATGAATTTACAGATGATACAGGTGTGTCATGTAGAATTCGTGAGAAGTGTGAGTTGTATACACAATTTCAGACTGACAACCTGAAATGAGTCTTGCAAGTAGATGAGGGGTTGGTATAAAATACGACCTTAAACAAATAGTATATGAGGCTGTGGGCTAATTTTATCTGGCTGTGGATAGTCATTAATGACTGGGCGTTGTGAACATGTCAGTGTGCATTGTAATAAAATTCTGGGTTGCATAAGAGGCCTGTAGGAACAGCAGATATGTTGAGAGTTCGGATTATTTCCCGCTTAAGTTTGAAGTTGGGAGGATGTGTTGAGATAATTAATTTTTATGCGTCTGTAACAGTGGTTTCTTTAAACTTTTTTTCTCGTTGACCCCTTTTGGCTTCGGAAAGTAACCACGGATCCTTACATCCATGCTCACTTCAGTATAGAATATCCGGATGATGGGTATCCAAAATTACAAATTTGTGTCTCCAGTGATTTTAGATAGCTACGAATACATACCGGGGACCGCGGTAGCACAGTGGTTAAGGTGCTGTGCTACAAATCGGAAGGTCGCTCGTTCGATCCCAGTTGGTGTCACTGGAATTTTTCATTGACATAGTCTTTCTGATCGCACTATGGCCCTGGGGTCGACTCAGCCTCTAACAGAAATGAGTACCAGGAGCATTTCCTGGGGGTAAAGGCGGCCGGTGCTTAGGGCTGACAACCTTACCACCGTCCTGTGTCGTCATGAAATCTGGGAACCTTAACTTCCTGGAACCCTCTGGGCCATTCCAGGCCTGTAACGGGAATACTTTACCTTTACTTTACCTTTTACGAATACATACCAGTAGCATACGTAACAATGTATTGCTGGCTTTATGGTTACTGGAAATTTCTTAATAAGATATTCTAAAGGTCATACGAAATAAACATATCGTCAATTAAAGAAGCTCCTTATTTTTAACAAAACATTATTACTTCAATTAAAATAATTAAACTTCAAAGTAGCCGTTAGAGAAATGTATTCACGGATTCCATGTGGAGCATACTTTGGGAACGTCTGGTCTATAACTTACATAGAAATGTTGGGGCGTAGATAAATGTAAATTACGAGGGTAGGTTTGAATGGCGATGTATGTGTGTCTAGGGACTCCACCATACAATAGCCAGTGGTAACGCGTGGAGGCACACTTTGTATAGTGTTGCAACACAGTAGACTATAGCATATTATTACATAAAAGGCAGTGAATTTTAGGCCATATGAAGGAGTGCAAGCTAATCAAGGTGACTCTGGGCACGAGGTTGTCTTGGGAAAGCTTCAGCTTGTTCAGGTAACAAACAGTTTTAAGGGAGGCGCAGTTCCGATTCGTTTCTTTAGCACTGTTTATTACTAGGCGTAATCCAAAAGCTGTGCCATGTATAGAATTTGACTGTCTTTTTGTATGTTGTAAAGTGGCACAATTTCTGTCCTTGTTTCTTTCTTCATGGAAAGGGATCCTCAGGCGATGAAATTATTTTTGAAACAAAGGCGTTGTTTTCAAAATAAGAAGTATTATGCACAAGAATGCAGCACCGAACTTGCCTACACGCCCTCTGTCAAGTATAGTTTGACGTTCAGGTGACCTGCATCATGATAAATTCTTATAACAACACCAACTAGATGCACTAATTTATCAAATTTATTTTTGGAATAAAACTCTACATGTTTCGGACAGTTTCTCTGTCCATCATCAGGAGTTTTTCACTGTACACACAGAAATGGTATATGTCATACAGGTTTGCTGACAGCTTGCGAGCAGGATCAGGATGAAACTGGTTTGGTTCCGTCCTGATCCTGCTCGCAAGCTGTCAGCAAACCTGTATGACACATACCATTATTGTGTGTACAGTGAAAAACTCCTGATGATGGGCAGAGGAACTGTCCGAAACTTGTAGAGTTTTATTACAAAAATAAATTTGAGTAATTAGTGCATCTAGTTGGTTTTATTATAAGAATATAGATTGTTCTTTGACTTTACTTTGCAGTGACAGTAAAAAGTAACATTTCGACGTAGAATTGGCCAGATTTGTCAGTTGTAGTAAAATGATTATTCATACCTTTAGTTGGATAAATATTCAGTGGGAAGAATTTGAAAGTAATCTGTCATGGCCTATTTTAAACAGCCTGTAGGAAATGTAGTTAACCGCCGAGTCTTCTAGTCACCACGTCGCTTCCGTTAGGCCTATCCTGTCTTTCATCCAATATGTTTTCACGTACGAACAAGCATTTTATCTCTTCATTAATGCTACTGTGACGTTTTCGGTTTATATAGTAGTCCATGTTGATGGATACCAACCTATATACTCCTCGCGCCCTCATTTTGATAGTCCGAATCCAGTAATATAGAATTGCAACTGAATCCTTTGCAGGCTTGTCTACAGACAGGAACTAAAAAGCCACGCCTCGCTTCTTTCTGTAAAACATACGTCTAAGCTTAGGCGAACAGGTCCTCTTGTGTGTGTGTGTGTGTGTGTGTGTGTCGCTTCCAATGTTAGCCGATATTTATTAAATTTTCATGAAATTCGTGTCCAGCCAAAGAGCACCCTGACAACTATCAGATTGACTTCAGTGTAGATTGCTCATCTCGTTCGTTATGCCTTAAGTGGAACGTTTTGTCTTGCACCTTATAAGGTAGTTCTCAAACAGTGTTCCGCAAAACGTCACGTTACGTTTTACAGATCAGTAACGGGGACAAAAATCATACATTGCATATTTGAACACAATAGGCCTATAGTTGTCTTAAACTTACATTATATCTTCCTGGAAATTATCGCAGGAGTTTCAGAAATACCGCTTTTAGGATATTCCTTTATATTGATGTGAGAAATTTTCCGTTTATTTGTAGGACTGGCAAAGAGAGAGAGAGAGAGTGTGTCTTGTCTAAGAGCTCGGAAGAATTTTTATAACCCTTGTGACATTATTGATACCAGATATATATACTGTTTATAGCACAGTGCTGTGTGAACCGGCAACACGATGAGGACATGATCAGCAGTAGTTATAAGTATCTGTTTATGTCTTGACTGTGACTCGTACAACCGTAATCTCTCGATAAACGAACGGCATGCAGTACCTGGATCGTCAGTTTCGTGTGATTTGTTTGGCAACGATCGATTGTGTTCGGGAGTGTTCGGACGACGATTTGTGACAATATTGTTGCGGAATTTCTTCAAGATTGCTCGTTCGGGCCTGGGGCTGAAGACGTGTCCCAAAGTTACTTCTACGACCACGAAGAGACGAGGCAGCGGTAGTAGTGCCGCAGCTGGCTCACGTGATATTTCGCCTTCTGGTAATGGCGGCAGCGCAGCACTAGCGACATCTGGACAACATGGCGGCGGCGGCGGCAGCAGCGGCAGCGGTAACAATACACCATGGAGTAGGTGTCATTCATAGTCCCGAATTTCTTGAATTACTCTTCTAAGTAAAATACGTCCGTCATATTTGCCAAATACTTAGCTCGAAAAGTAACAAAATTTCAAGTCTGTCTGACAGGTCTTATCAAAATTAAGCTTACTGCTTCGTCATATACTGATATAAATTATTATATCTATTTCGGCTGACCCTGATTATAAAGAGAGAAGAAAAGGAAACAATTGTGTGACGTAGTTACGTTTTAAGTAAAATGGTTAATGTGCGAAATAATGAATTTATATTTGGCCACTTGCAAAATACATTGATGAAAGTAAACAATATTTTTGGAGTTTAAATCCTGCCAAGTTCTGGCTTTCGCTAAATTAGTTAGGCCTACTCGTAGATATGGAAATGGTGGTGGGTGAAAGATCGCAGCCAGTAGGGATACGTTTCTTGTTGTGAAGATGTATGATTTTTTTTTAATTTATGGTTCACGATTCCCAGTAACATTTCCTACTTAACGTGTTTTTAATTCTTAAATCTAATCTGTTTAATTTCATCTGACATATAAATTTATCTTCATCGATCATCCAGGATAAGAAAAATACATTATTCTACTTATTATAAATCATATTTACGAATAAGACGAAGTATGTAGGGAAATTACTTGGCCCTGTAGTTGGAAAACTGTAAGTCTGCCATTTTCTATCAGCATATATCTTCAATAAATAATTATATACGCTGCGTTATTCCAATGCTCAATATCGTCATTCTTCGTCAGAAATCATGAATTGTTATCACTCAAAATTATTATAAATAATTAGAATTTACCTTTTAATCAGCCTCTAAAGTATCGCTGTTATAGTGCTCTTTACAGAATCCAGTACCTCTTGGCGATCTTCAAATTTTATCTTTTGCAAAATGAAAGTATGGCTAAATACTTGCTTATATTTTTAATCCTACAAATTTTAGCAAATTCGAAATATAAATGAATAAATAAATAAATAAATTTTTATCCATTTTTGTTGAGGTTGAAGTAAATATATTTTGTATTTTTTTTTGTATTTGTATTTTTAATACTTAAAATTTAGTTCTTGTGTTCAGTATAGTTTTCGCAATTTTCGTCATTCCTCACGAAAATGTGGAGAGAATATCGAAGCCTGAAGGATGCTAAAAGTAAGGCTAATTCTGCACAGTTAATCATGATGGTGAGACCAGAATTTTAAATTAAAAGGAAGAACATCCCTTGTGTTTTCTTCCATTAAATATTAACGTCTGCAAGCCGAATTTCTTGAGTGTACTGCCAGTGTTATTTACGACGCGATCCGCCCCACTCGCCTACGTTACACTCGTAGAAGGTTGATATTCTTGCGAACCGAACAGTGGCACATGTGGCAACACACTTAGCTGGTGGTAACTTCTATACTTCCTTTTTTTTTTGCACGTGGCTCCGTACATAAATTATGTTACGATGCTTTTCAGTAGAGATTCCTAATAAATTCATTTTCTGCAACATGTGGCAACGTAACATTACACAGAGTTTATAACCAAGAAAAGTAGTTAACAACTTTTATATTTTATGTGCGTTCTACTTTCGAACCATTTGGAAGTTTATGTACTGTGGGCAGTCTCCATTTTGTTCCTGCAAATCATAAAATAAATTTGATGGAACAAAATGGCTCATTCCTCGATAAGTCGTATAATCATAAGTTAATGTGTTGCACTTTTGTCAGCGGTTGTTGTAAACTGGTAGGTTTATTTAACATTAATACATGTTCAGTACATAACTGGTAAAATTACAGAATCTACGTATTTTGTTAACGTGGTTCTGAAATAGTTAGGATCCGTAAATCTTCATGTTTGCACCGTGCAGCAATGACATTCAAACACTTTATTATCCAACTGATGCACCAATATATATTCGTAGATACAATTAGAATTATAAAAATATTTTAAAAGTGCTCCCAATATGTTTCGAATCACAGAGGATCCATCATCAGGGAGCTGCCAAAACACCAACTACGTCCATGTCAACGGACACGATAGAGCCATTTTAATAATTTTAGCCAAGAACTGTACAAAAGCTCCCTGATGATGAATCCTCTGTGATCCGAAACATGTCGGAGTAATTTCAAAATATTTTTATAGTTCTAATTGTATCTACGAATATATATTGGTGCATCAGTTGTATAGTAAAGTGTTTGAAGGATCCGTAAAGTTCATCTGTGTAATGTGTTTTTATTAAATTTGGACCGTGAATATCGAAAATCGTGCATGATTCTTCGGAACTGATAGTCTGACTTTTGTTTAAAGTTTAAAACTTTGTTATACGTGTATAAGATGTTAGTTTTTGGAGACAGTTTCATATTTACACAGTATGTTTACACGGTTGACGAATGTGTTTGTACATGGTTGTAACTCCGATCATTTGGCAGGAATAAGTAGTAACAGTCTGACACAACTTGAAAATTGTTATTGTACTTAATTTTAAGGTCTCCTTTATCTACATTGTGTATATTTCTTATCCTGACCGAATTATTTGCAGTTTTTTGCTTTCGTAAATATAGAAGACACATTCAAAAATGCTGAATGACAGTGATTATTACCGTCGGACATAGGCGATAACGAAATTATACAATCATTCCTGCATATTGTAATCATCTCAAGGAGAGTACTACCCATTGATAGGTAGGGATGGTTAACCAGGATTGTTACATCACAGCCACGTCACAGCTGCCCCACGAGTGGCGGCGCCTGGTCGGGTCCATCAGGCGCCGGGTCCGGGGTAAAACCCCGAACACTGCTACTGCTGCTGCTGCTGCCGCCGCCCCCAGCAGCGATAAGATGTCCGCCTTCATGACGTCGTCAGACCCGGCAGTCCGTGACGATTTCCTGCGGGCCACCATGAGAATCTTCCTGGTAGTGTCGCCCCCAATGGGGCGCCTGCAGGTGACACACAGGGTAGGTGCCAGTTAATATTAAAATATTCTGTTTATTGTAGAGGTGCAGTTGCATATTATGTAGGGGGGTGAAGCTGGTGATAACAAGTTACACATAGCCTCTGGAAAGCCCTCAGCATAACTACGCGGTCAAATTCCGGTAATCGAAAGTTTAGAGTAGATTAAGACAGGGTTACACAAATCCCGGGCGCCAGCTCGCCCTGGCTGCTAAATTCTGTACCATTGCGCTTAATATTTGTGGGTTCTGAGTACAGAACTGGCTTTATGTCATTATTTGGCACCTGTAATTTTGAGGTGGCTCCTAAATGTTTGAAAAATTTGTGTACCCGTGGATTAAGGGTGTTTGGGAACGGGGTGCTGAGGAGAGTGTTTGAATTTTAGAAATGGCAAACAGTTGTAGAAATGAAAATAATACGTCATGAGCTTCATAGGTTTTACACTTCATCAACGCTGCGACGCTGAAGAATTCGATGTCACAGATCACGTAGGATAGAGATAAGAAATGCGTATAAAATTTCAGCGGGAAACCCTGAAGTGAGAATTGAAGGGAAGACAAGAGATTTATTTTAAATCTAATAATCAAGACATAGTTCGAAGCAGATTTATTTATTTATTAAGTGTTCCATCGTACCTAACAAAATTATACTTCCAAGGTAACTACTCATATTTTCGGCCCGTTTAGGGACCGTCATCAGCCCTAGTTTCTTTCACATTTTTTTAAAATGTATATGGGTCTTATGATGGCCCATAAACAGGCCGAAACTAGTTATCTTTGAAGCCTAACTGTGTTGCGTACGACAGAAACTAAATAAATACACGAACATATCTGAGCAAAACGGGCATCTGTTAACTCAAGACTAAAGATCATAATCTGCAGGAGATCGAAGACTGAGGCGACTCAGAATAACATCGGGCAACGGCGTTTTGTGAACATGTTATTGGGCCGTTGGCGTCTATATCTGGGTGGGGTGCGGGAATGCTAGACCAGCTGAGGGCCTGTCGAATGCCTAAGAAGTGCTTTGGTCTGTAGACTTAGTTATACGATGAGAAACACGCTGTAGAGTTCGCTGTAAGATAATAGTCTGACGTGTTTGCAGTGTAGTCGAACTTGGCAGTGAAATGGCCAAAAGGTAGTTCTGCAGGGAATGTTTATCTTAAACCATTCATGCTTAACCTTAAACGTGAACGTAGTCTCTTATTTGTATATAGACCTTTGAGTTTGGTCCATGCTACTCTGGTGGGAGGCAGGAGGCTAGACGGCCCAGGAACCGTGTTTCGATTTCCGGTAGGAACAATAGATTTTTCTATTCCCCAAAACACCTAGACCGGCTTTGGACCCCACTTAGCCTCATTTCCAATGGGTACTTAACCCTTTAAACGCCGAGTTAAGTCCCATCTGCCATTTGCTGGCATTATAGGAGCTCACCATATTCTCCACGTTAGCAGGATAAGGGTTAAGGCTCTTTCCCCGGGAGTAAGGAGTCGGGGCCTGAAGCTGACATCTCGTCTCCACCTAGTGCCGAGATTCAGAGATAAAGAATGACTGGAGGTATACCTCCACTCCTCCTTATGCCTTCATGGCGTGTATAGGGCCAATTTTGCCTTTACGTTGCCTTTTGAAATGTTTTCTTTATGGGAAGTTTTGTGACACTAAACCAGTGCTTGTTCGGCGCGTACGCGAAATTGCGAAGAGCGATTTTTACCTTCGTCATGTCTGTCTGTCCGTCTGCATAGAACAGTTTGTCTCCCACTGTGCGGATTTACATGAAGTTTGATATTTTAATCTTTTTCGAAAATCTGTCGAGAAAATTCATGTTTCAGTACAATCTAACAAGAATGATTGGCACTTTGTATGCAGGCCTAAGTATATTTGTGACATCTGACTCACTTCTGCTTAGAATGAGACGTGGTTTAGAAAAGATTTGACCAGAAAATCAAAATGCTTTTTGTAGGTTCAACAAATTTTCCCCCCCCGAAAATCGTGTCGTTTATGAGGTAATGTGAAAGAATATGGTACAGTCAGACAGGCCAAAAATGCCAATGTAATACGGCCATGCGCGTTGCTTGTTGGCTAATTGAGGCTACACACACACACACACACACACAATATGTAATACTTATTGATTTTCCACGGCAAGAATGGTTACGCGAACGCGCCTTAATATTACGTTTATAGTACTTCGCCTGTCTTGTTCAACAGTAACGCAATTAAATGCACTTTGTTTTCCGTCGTCCACTTTGATATTAAGTTTTTCTCTCTCACTTGGAACAGTCTTGTAATTTTGTTCTTGCATGCGTTTGTAAGTGTATTTACCTCGACCTTTATATCTCTGATACATAGTGCAGGTGTATTTCAGTTAATTCTGGGTTACGTTTAACTTTACCTGTTTTGTAGGCGTCTTGGTTGTGTTCAAGTTTGCATTCTGTATGAGAATGGAACATTCTAAATTTAGGATGCTTTCCTTTAAAAACACAGTCTTTGGAAATGCGTTCATGTTTAGTCTATCCCATCCTTTAAGTCGCATTTCATTTCAACAGTGCATTAACTGACAGAGTAATTCAGTTAATTTCATAATTCTGTATTCAGAGTAATGTGTATGTCGTTGTAGAAATTGGGTTTGGGGGATTTCACGGCCTAACGGGAACTTCATGATTTGTGATCTTCACCGAATTGTATTAGGATCATAAAATCACAGAAAAATCGATTGCGAGACCAAGCTTTGAAGAAGTATTGCGAGCCTATGAACTGCATTCACGTGACTGAGGACAGGCGTTTATGAAGAATTTCAAAGAACTTTCTGATCGGATTAAACGCGGATAATATTTTGACTAGGTAACCGTGTGTTGGCTTGTCAAACATAATTTCGCTTAATGTAGTTATTTACTTCTTTCTCTAGAGAGTTTGTTCTTTACACGTGGTACTAATATGTAATACGTACTGCTGCTGAATTGTCTGTCCTTGAACCCTCCTAAGGTTCCATTGTAGTTAGGTCACTACTGACTGCATTAGTAGAATCCTACCGACTGCATTAGTACAATCCTACCGACTGCATTAGTAGAATCCTACCGACTGCATTAGTAGAATCCTGCCGACTGCATTAGTAGAATCCTACCGACTGCATTAGTAGAATCCTACCGACTACATTAGTAGAATCCTACCGACTGCATTAGTAAAAACCTACCGACTGCATTAGTAGAATCCTACCGACTGCATTAGTAGAATCCTACCGACTACATTAGTAGAATCCTACCGACTGCATTAGTAAAATCCGTGTCATATGTCCCATTGTGAAATATTTCCAATAAATCGTGTTGCTGGGCATTAGGACAGCCCTTAGGTACAACGGTGAAGTAACGTGTTTTGGAATGTTTACTGGTAGAGGCCAGTTGAAATGTGATGGCACAAGCGCAGAAAACATATTTTGTCTTTCGGCGAAACGGCCGAGTCCATTCTAATCGGCGGGGGCGTCAGTTCAGTCGACTACTGGCAGCCGAGGTGTGCGCATCAGCGGTAGTAATGCTGGATACACCATGTTCCGAGTTAGTGTGAAGGGTACTGGCTACCTACTCCACTCGGCACTTTCCCCTTCACTTCCCCTCCCTGCGTCACCGTGTGCCATCACATTTCAACTGGAGTCTCAATTTCTGCAGGGGCTGACGCCAGTCTACGAGCCGGCCTGGTGACTCAGAAGCCTGGAGGACTCGCTGAATTGTCTAATGCAGTGCACAAACTAACAAAGTGAAGCTTATCACTGTCATTTCTAACGTAAACCGGACTATAATTCGAAGATGATTCTTTTTGGAAATGTATTCGTTACAGAAACCTCATTGAGACTCTGAGCAAACCCACAGGAAATGAATGCACTCGGTGACGGTGTTCAGCACCGATATACATTAAAAGGCTGGAAGGTTCTGTTCGGTTGCGCCAAACTGAGCTATTAGTATCAGCAGCCAATGTATGCGCTTTTGTCATGACCCACTTTGTGTGTGACAGGACAGAGAATGCCGTCAAATCTTGCACGTCACGCTGTGAGGATATTTCACCGCTTAGCGAAATCAAACGGCACTAGCCCCGTGCGACAGCCGCTCAAGGTAATTGTTACCGTTTTCTGTTTGTGGATGGGGGGAGGGGGGTTCGCCTTTCCGTTTTGTCGTGCAGATTGTCTTCGTGTCGCAGCTATTATAGCCTCAAACGTAGGTTTTGTACGTTTATGTTGACATGGGTTGTTAGTACGAAATGCGAAATTGACATTTTATAGGTGATTTTCGTTTTAATATTATCCATGTTCCGTGCAGTGAGATAATTTTACAATGTCTCTCCCCCCCCCCCAACAATTGCACAGCAGTTCGATACAAAAGTATACAATCATATAGCAAACCTCCCGCATGTGATGCTGAGGCTTTCGCCACGTTGAAGTTGATGTAGATTGTTTAGGGTATGACATGGCGTGGTATTTTAGGGATGCATCATTGTTACAGTACTACTCCCCATCATTGTTACAGTACTACTCCCCATCATTGTTACAGTACTACTCTGCATCATTGTTACAGTACTACTCCCCATCATTGTTACAGTTCTACTCCGCATCATTGTTGCAGTACTACTCCGCATCATTGTTACAGTACTACTCCGCATCATTCTTACAGTACTATTGCGCATCATTGTTACAGTACTACTCCGCATCATTGTTACAGTAATACTCCGCATTATTCTTACAGTACTATTGCGCATCATTGTTACAGTACTACTGCGCATCATTGTTACAGTACTACTACGCACTATTTTTACAGTACTACTCCGCATCATTGTTGCAGTACTACTCCGCATCATTGTTACAGTACTGCTCCGCATTATTCTTACAGTACTACTCCGCATCACTGTTACAGTAATACTCCGCATCACTGTTACAGTGCTACTCCGCATCATTGTTACAGTACTACTCCGCATCATAACCCAAAAGAGCTGCAACTTCACGTTTCTGCCATTTTCAGCCATCTTCAGAGAAGTGTTAGACAAAGGACACCACAGCATTGGCTAATTGTGTCACACATGCAATTGTAGAGTCAAAAAACATAAGTCAAAATTGTGTAAAAACTATTAAATAGCTTAATGCAAATTGCGTGTCAGTACATCAGACATTCATAATTTGAAGGCATATAAACTTTTGTCGTCGAATGTAATCTTTGTTTTCGGATTTGTCCGTGTGTCCACTGTGGTTGCTTTTTGTCCGCATGGATGAGTGAACTATACGATTTTATACTTTTGTGTCTAACTGTTGTGCAGTTCTTGGAATAAACATTGTAGAGAAAGATGACTTTGATATTAAAATTGTTCTTTGAGAAAGCCGGTATATGGCTGTGGCCGATCCAAAATATGATCCGGGGTCTGACACTAATTATACGGCAGTGACCCTTCGGATTAGAATTACATGTAGAGCAAGTAATTTTTTAATCAGCCGCGTAAATATGGATATTTCGAGCGATACCCTGCCCCATGGATTCAGTATATCTACATACTTGTACTACGAAAGCAAATACGTCTGCGAGATAATGCTTTAACCGTACGTCAAAATAACAACCATTTTATTTGCAAATTTCTCCCAATTAAAATAATGTCTTCCAGTTTCTCAAGAATCCTTTTATTTTTTGCAATTTATTTTCTTTAACGCTCTCGCACTTGTTGTTCAGGGACTCATTTGTTTCCCAGACTGGGGGGTGGCCCCATTTCGATGCAGTATTGATTCTTCCCAGTGGCGAACAGTACGATATTACAATGCGACTCTCTTTGCACTTTGCATTATGGATTTCCCAACACTGGTACACGGATTACCTCGTTTCCGCGTAATTAATGACAGATGGATCGTAAACTGCGTTATTTGTGGACGCTGCGTGGCATCGAGTGTCATGAGTTATGCGTGATATCGTCACCTGCGGCGCTGGAATTCAACCACAACTTACGTAAACCACTGAAGCCTGTACCTTCACTGACAGCTGACACGTGAAAGATCTGAACAATCAGATGATCTTCTTCCACATGTTCCTTCGTTACATAATTTTAACATGTTATTACTTTAATATTTATATTCTTTTATGCCTTATTTAACGCCGCTTTACCAACTGCACTTTGTACCATCTAATGTATTACGTGTATAATCCTCAGTTCGAATGTCCGTTTGAAGAGAGTATTGGTCTAGATTTTCAAGATCAATACCCTTGAACTAAAACTATACTGCACGTGCAACGAACAGCGCCGGCGCAAGTCTCAACGCTGCCCCAGGCGACGAAAAATACCCCTCGAATTGATCGACTTTCTCAGAAGTTGATCATAATTTAAAAATACGGATTTCCTGACACCGGCGAATACGACGTCGTCATTCTTAGAACAATTTTATTTACCCTGTTATATAAACAGGTATTACGTTTTTTAAAACCCCAAAACTTGGGCTCGTAATGACAGTTAGTGGAGCAACAGAATGCGGAATTGTTGAAGTCGTGAAGCAAAGAGAAAAGGCAGAAGAGTATTATGTTAATAATAACACAGCGAGATAACCCGGGTAAGAATTGTAGCATACGGATTCAAAGAATGATATAATAATATTAATACTCGGACATCCAATTCACTTACTGATTCTTCCTTACATGTTCGTTCCGCGTTCCTCGCAGTCTCGGTCCAAACTCTTTAGTCACTAATCTGCACATATTCCAGTTCTCTCTCTCCTGTTGCTTCCTGTTCGTGACCAGTTGCCGGCTGTCCTACTTCTGTAGATGTTTCTTGTCACCGTAGAAAACCCAGACTGTCCTTATGCATGACCAGTAATTCCTTAATTTAATGGCTTTGCAAAACTCGCGACGTTTGATGTCCGGAATCGAATTTTGCACGATACCGGTACAAAAGTCTTTAAACCTCATAAAATCGGGACAGTCCCAGGAAAAGCGAGGGGAATGAGATCCCTTTGCTTAACATGCCTATATGACAATTAAGAGTTAAGCTGTGGAGAAAACAACAACATAAATTAATGTTTACTTGACAAGGAACCCGAAAACGAGGGGTTGTAGAATATGCGACGCCAACTAACTGTCCGGTTCAGTGTGCAGTCGCACTGGTCTCAAGTCTGGCGTGGTCAGTGGGCCATCTTGGGTCCTATGTGTAGCACTATAATAATAATCAGGTTGTCACCCGGTGGCAGTGGTTATTTTACATGTATACAAAATATGAAATTGGTTACTAATAAATTTAAGTCGCGAGGGCTACATGAGAAGCATGTAGTGGCAACTTGGAATCTTGGGAACCATCTCAG
>Ga0131853_10009718_pt1 | contig 17598 bp, 9 predicted proteins | sample TergutLab28metaG_FD_92764 | JGI IMG/M metagenome (GOLD analysis project Ga0131853, IMG submission 92764) | Labiotermes labralis P1 segment gut microbial communities from Petit-Saut dam, French Guiana - Lab288 P1 (version 2) (version 2) | ecosystem: Host-associated > Arthropoda: Insects >... | reverse complement strand
TTTAGCACACCCTGTATACAAAATGTGAATAATACAGGAACCAAATACGTTAGAATTATGAAACAAACTGCATTTTGAAGAGAAAAAAAGGAGAGTATATACCATGTTTAAAATATTCAGTACATATATTGATTGAATAAATATATAAAATGCAACTTTAGAGGTTAGCGGTGCGGTACGACCACTATAGTTGACATCAGGCGTCAAAAGGTTAAAATGCATTCCAATGCGAATGTTACGAATTACTAGACTTTTGTACAGACGCTCCTGGCTCACGTCAAATCCGCGAAGCCCGCATGTAGGACGCCCTGTGGGTTAAGCGAATGTTCAGAATACTGACAATTACTGCAATTTTGTTTAGGGCTTATACTGTTCTTCTAACAGAAGGCAGTATCCTGGATCCATGTAATGACACCTGGAAACAACTTGGCTAATAATTATGGAGGGTAGGCGACTTTGGGGCCAAGGAAGGATACCGGACGGATGTCCACGCCACTAGCTTGGGTCATTCCAAGCACACTCAAGTCAAGTATTCACACAATAAATTAATCCAGCACACAATGCTTGTTACAGTTCATTTTAGACATTCCTGGCTTCGTAGAGAACGACACTTGTGAGGTCACATGTCCTCTGTCTGTGACCTAATAGCAAGACATAAAAAATGGACATATAAATCCAGCAGTATTCTCACACTAGATCGTACCTTCGACCTAAAGTCCTCCTCCTGAAGCGAAACAACCACGGGTATTGATTCCCGTCCACTTGCCTCCTACTTTAACACCGCATGTTCATTGAGTTTCTGTTGTGGCGACAGGGGCATTTACCACAATATGTGACAATGGACAATATATAGTCTACGAAGGAAAGAATGCATACACGAATAGCATTGCTGCAGGACTATAATCACGGAGGTTACAAGACAAACGACTTATGGACGGGTAATAAATATTGGTTATGTAGTTGGGTTCAGATGTTTGTTTAAGTTCCGCGGTGAATGAGTCATATGTTGTCTTCACATTTATCGTTGTATACTGTTATTCAGTTTAAATTTCGTACCTACCAAATAGGTATTAGTAAAATGGTGTGTGTGAGAGAGAGAGAGACGGGAAGGGAGAACTACAGACACTACTGTAAGCAAATTAAAGTATTCTCGGATACTCATTAATACGCACCAAAAATTATTAATTTCGACCCCCATTATTTTACAGAAATGAATGATAAGTATCGCTTTCTGTGTCATTTAGTTCAGTGTTTCTCAACCGCAGGGCCGCGGCCCGGTACCGGGCCCTGGCTTCAATTATACCGGGCCGCGAGAGATTCCCCTGGAATTTGTCATTTTAGTTTTCTAAGTAATTTTCATGAATAAATGTTTTGTAGTGGAAATATTCTGAGGGGGAAAAATATTCGTGAATGTGTCGAAAAACTCAGACCCAGATGTTGGCCTGAGAAAACTACAATATGCTACAAGATTTCATTAGTCCAGTGATTGATAACTAATTTAAATGTAATTTTATATTTGTCAACATGCCACACTGTATACATAAATGTACTAATACTCTTTATGATTATGCCATAATTAATTATTAATACTTATTTTAGTTTAATATATGGACTTAAAAAAATGGAAAGTTATTTACGAGTAAATTTATTGGGACCGGGCCCTCGTCTTGTGAAAAAAGAATTTACCGGCCGCGGTCTCACAAAGGTTGAGAAACACTGCTTTAGTTTAATCCTGTTCGTGTTGAAACAAACACCAGTAAAATGATTACTGGAACAATGAATTACGGACCAGAACAGCACAGTCGGTATGGCGACTCGCTACATGAAATTTACCTTTGCCTTAACTGAGGCATAAAATTGACTATTAGTATACTTATTATTATATACCTTAAATGTAAACCACTCTACGAAAGTCACATCCGTACAGACTTCTTATGATCAGGATGTCGATCATTCTCGCCGGTTATCATCATTATCATTTTAGTAGCCTGTCATGCGGCAGGTCCAAAGCCTCTTCCAAAGCCAGCTCTCCACATAGTGCGATTTAGAGCTTCCTCCTTCAAATGAGAGAACCCTCTCCTTTCCTTAGGGTCATCCAGTAGCTTCCAATGTCTTCTTCCTCAACTTCCTGTCACTTCTAACCCCTTTTATCTTTCCTTCAATAACATGTTGTAGAAGGCAGTTTCTACGCAAAATGTGACCAATCCAATTGGCGTTCCGTTTGCTTATTTCATGTAGGATATTCCTCTGCTACTTGACTCTAAGTAACACTTCTTCATTTCTCACATGATCGTCCCAACTGATCTTCTCCATCCTTCTCCAACACCACATTTCAAAACTTTCCTGCTGTTTCTGATCTACTGCCCGGATCGTTCAAGTTTCAGCACCAAATAAAGCTAAGCTCCAAATGTAGTACATTAATTGTTTCTTCCCCAATTTTAAGTCCAATATGCTAGTAAGAAGAACCCTCTTCTAGTTCAATGCAGCTTTTGCCACGGCAAACCTGCAGTTAATTTCGCCAGTTATACCAATATACAAACAGTAAAGGCCTCTCGTCTCTGAATGTAATGGCGAGAAACAGCTCGTTCGGGATTATAAGGACCTTATAACTTTCAAATCGCTGACGCAGCTCACCGTGTTGTCTGGTAGACCCACAATTCCTACCCAATGTACTAGCCGTCGCAGTACTCAGTTCTGTTAGCCGCTGCAGTAGTGACGCGAATCCCATTCCACAACTTTGGTTCGACTGTAGTCAGTTGTAGAGCTATCTATTTCCTAGTAGACAAGGAAATTAAGACCCCTAAATACAAGACAGGGAGACTGACCGGAAGGAGACGAGAGTAGTTATACAATGCTTGGTAGTGAGAGAGACATCTAGTCAATTTGTGGCTTCACAACCTTTTGTCACTTAATTAGGATCCACATCGTGAGATAATAGAACAATAGTAAGATGCGTGAAATTAGGACAAGCGTTTACAAATTAAATGAAAACAAATGGAGGCGTATGAAACTTATATGTAACTAGGCGCATGAGTCTGCCCTTCAGGTGGTATTTACCGACATTAAAAGAAGCTACCGAGCACCTTGAAACACGAACGGATGCGAAGGGCGAAAGTTATAATAAAAACAAATCTTAAATCGGTTCATACTTTTGTGATTATAATAACAAAGATATAGAAAAAATTCATCGATTAAAACAAAGGGATTTTTTTTATTAATGATATGGTGGATCCTCACAACATGTTTCGCTCTAAAGGGACCATCTACAGACAATATATATCCAAAATTACTAAAAGAGACACAGGGTTATGGGCGATTTATACGTACAGGTTGGGCCAAAAGTAGGTATACAGAACCATCAAAATTATACTATATACTTATCTCAGTAATTAACCAACTTGATGCTCAAAATTTTTTGTTTTATAATAAGTTTATTTCATGCCTCTACATGTTTCGAGCACAATTGCTTATCATCAGGGGGTCAAAATTGCATTACATAGCCTCTGGTATCATCACACTGAAACAAGTGAGTGGTCTAAAATTACTAAAATACCACTCACTTGTTTCAGTGTGATGATACCAGAGCATGTGTAATGCAATTTTGAACGCCTGATGATGAGCACATGTGCTCGAAACATGTAGAGGCATGAAATAAACTTATTGTAAAGCAAAAAAGTTTGTGCATCAAGTTGGTTAAATACCGAGATAAATATACTGAGATGCACAGTCAGCAAAACGTCAAAAAAAATTATACTGTATACTGTACACCTACTTTTGGCCCATTTTGTATAAATGCGATCATTTGTACATTCAATCGGTTTATATTAAAGGACAAATAGGGTGTGTATAAATAAAAAATCTATAATTAAAAATGACATTTATACAAGCCCCAATTACCCTTTAATATGAAGCAATTAATTTACATATGCTATTCGTATATAAACCGCCCATAATCCTGTGTCTCTTTTTAGCAATTTTGGACATACGTATTACCGAAATTTGGTCACATTGGAACGAACCATGTTGTAAAAACACCCTTCATATTAAAAATAAATACCCCTTCGTTGCGATCGACTAATTATATATATATATATATTAATAAAACAAACCTTCCAATGTAGACTGTTCCTGGCACATGATTTTCGACGCAACTAGGTTCAGTACACAAGCGTTTCTCAAAAAAATAATTTTACATTCACAATTGTCAAGGTCACAAGTGTTGGCTAATCTCATAAGGATGTTGCGTAATAACATAATTACCCTAAAGACGAGAAGAATTTACCTCAATGCACAAAAATTATTTTCACCTACGACTAGTGTCGATAAATAATGCCCATACGTGCAAGTATCTAGGTACGAGTATGCGTGAATGCGTTTATAAATGCTGACGAAGAGGACACACGCAAACATATACAGGTGTTGTGGAATTTAGGGTTGATAAAATTTGTTCGGGTACAGTGACTCTATGCATCAACAAAAGTATATTTCACAAGTCCGGAAAGCGCTCTTCGCAAATTTTGATTTTGGCACTTGTTTCAACACCAAAGAAGTACATCATACGACGTAATATGCGCGAGGATACTTCCATCAAGTGGAATACTAACTTACTTTCATGTTCCGGAGTTGACCTTTTAGATTTAGGATAGTAAAGAGCTACAGAAATGTTTTATTTGTGGCTTCGTTCTTAGTCGTAACATACAGGAAAACAAAACACACGTGATTTTGATGTTTGTTGGACCGTGCAACATTGTGATAACTGAAGAATAAAAACCAACTAGATATCACTTATTATTTTATTGTACTTCTTAAAGGCTCAAAATGTTTCGGGCACTAAAGTGCCTATCATCAAGAGCTCGCGACTGTAATGTTGATTACCACATTGTTCATTTCGTTCTTGGTTTGCTGTAGGTTGGAGGTTAGGTGCGGGTAGGCTGGAGTGGTGTCCGGGCTACAGGCTACAGAACGTGCTATAGCCTGCAGCCCGGACACCACTCCAGCTTAACCGCACCTAACCTCCAACCTACAGCAAACCAAGAACGAAACGACCAATGTGGTAATCAACAACACAGTCGGGAGCTCCTGATGATGGGATTAGTAGTGCCCGAAACATGTTGAGCCTACAAGAAGTACAATAAAATTACAAGTGGCATCTAGATGGTTTTTATTGTTCGGGTAAAACACACGCGAAAGCGATTAAAAAAACACACACACGTGAACAAATCACCTACTGCACACAGATCACCAGATTCAGTAAAAAGCCTATTTTTTACAAGAACGATAATACATACTTTACAAAGAGGCAAAAAAACGAAGAGTTTTCTTACTAAGTAAATTTCAAACGTGTTCATCTTGCTTCCAGCAACATCAGTTTGCTTTTATTTGTTCCAATTAAACACATAAATAAAAAACAATAGTATGTCTGTAACTGAAAGTACTATTAATTATCATACATAACATCCCTTAAGTCAACAATGTTAACTCTACCGTATAACTTAACCTCCTCATGCTTTGGTCCACATTCTCCTCACAGAGAGTCTACCCACAAAATTCAAGTCAGAGCAGAGGGAGTCATTGTTCTCTTAGGGCTGTTATTTCAGAACCTTTCGTGGCAAATCTTATACATGGAATTCAAAATAGCGTTATAATTCACAACCTGTCTTCATACAGATTCTAAGAGGAAATACTACAGTTACTGGCGTAATAAGATGCAGTACATAATCTTATGAAAATTGCTTCTGATGAGTGGTTATATGTACGTAGGTTATGAGGAAAGTAAGAACCGTCTGCGCATATCTCTCGCGCATCCTCGAGAATGTCACTCTGCGCATGTGCAGTGACTTCCTCTATTAACTGAGAAGCCACAGATGCCATTTCGTGAAATTCGTGTTATGTTTATGTTTGTTCCTGTGCGTTAAACATGTTTAAGATAACTGAAGAGGCCACCGACTGTGAAATAGGGTCTGTAATTTGTTTTTTGAACGTTAGGAATGTGCTACCAAGTGAGATTCATCACCAGATCTGTCAAGTGTATGGTGACAATGCGATAAGTGGTGGCATGGTTAGGGAATGGGTTCGGATGTTCAATGAAGGACGAGAGAACGTGAACGGTGAGGCGCGAAGTGGGCGTACATCTTTGGTGAATGATGATTTGGTGCGTAAGGTCAACGAAAGAGTGCGTGACGACAAACTTTTCACAATTTCTGCTCTGTCCCTGCACTTTCCTCAGATTTCAAGGACTCTACTCTATGACATTGTCAGCAGTCATTTTGGTCGAAAGGCGGCCGCATTCTGTGAGGAGGGTACACAAAAACTTGTGCCCCGCTACGATAATTGCCTCAATAATGGCGGCGAATTTGTGGAAAAATAGTTTGAAGATTGTAGAATCTGATAACAATAAAATTTTATACGAAACCTTACTCGATTTTTCTTTACGGCGAAACGGTACTTACTGTCTGAATGGGCCTTGTACATGAATATCGATATTCAATGTGACTATGAGCTTCGAAGAACATTGTACTACATATAATTACGATTACAATAAAAGCCGCCGTTAGATGTCTTTGTAATGCCTTGCATCTCTGTCGCTGTAAATTACTGTCGGCGCTAGCACACCAAGACACGTCATTTTCCACCTATTTTGCTCACTATACACACACACACACACACACACACACACACACGAATTATGTTAAGGAGTAACCACAAGTTAGGAGGCTTACTACCACATCAATGCTGACTACTTTGTAAACTTTTACTTCACATTTTTCGCTTATCTTTTTTTTAAAGTGGGTTATTTCCCTCTCGCAGACCCCCCTCCCCACTCCCGGTCCACCGGTTCACCAAACCCCTAGAAAGGTAAGTTGGAAGATTCGACTCGTGAAGCCACATGTTTCTTCTCGCTTGTTTCATAGTCTTCAAGCACCGTCAGCACCTCATTAACTTAATGGCCCTTGTAAAGTCAAGGAATCTTAGTACTTAACCAACTTAATTCACAAATTCTTGTTTTATAATAAGTTAATTATTTGCCTCTACATGTTTCGAGCACTATTGTGCTCATCATCAGGAGGTCAAAATTGTATTATACAGCATCTGGTATCGTCACACTGAAAAAAGTGAGTGGTCTAAAATTATTAAAGTATAATTCTGTAAATATGAGTAAATAGTAGTAAAATTTATGTGCGAAATTTTCGGGTGTGATTACTGTGTATTACTTACTGTAAACATATTACGTCACGTAGAGGTTACGTAAATAGACATGGTAGCTTTGAATAAGTTTAACAACTGGATAAACGTAACCTCTACGTGACATAACATGTTTGTAGTAAGTAATACACAGTAATCACACCAGAAAAATTCACACATAAATTTCACTACTATGTGCTCATATTTATAGAATTGTATTTTATTAATTTTAGACCACTCACTTGTTTCAGTGTGATGACACCAGATGCTGTGTAATACAATTTTGACCTCCTGATGATGAGCACAATAGTGCTCGAAATATGTAGAGGCATAAAATAAAATTATTATAAAACAAGAATTTGTGCATTAAATTGGTTAATTACTAAGATTATACTGAGATGCACGGTCAGCAAAACATCAAAAAAGTCAAGGAATGCTGTTTCTTGTATTTACTTTCATACATCTCATTAAAGTGAAGGCAGATTGACCCCCCCCCCCAGACCACATGAATACAAATTCCTTTGTCCACTCTTGATACAAATCCAGTCTGTGTTTCGTTTAACTTTAAACGTTAACTGAGATAATGGCAGGATGTCAAGAGAAATACGAAAACGCGAGCATTATCATGATATTTTCACCCTTCAAATAACCTTCCGGTGATCGACACTTGCCTCTTCCTTTCACAAGTTTCCTCCAACTGTCCGCAGCTAAACCCTCCCTAATTCTACCACCCTTGGCTGCCAATCAAACAGAGAATAGATTTCCTCTTCCCAGACTTCATTCTCTCCACATTCCCCTTGCCACAAACACCACACCATCGGCCACAAATTCAACCACTGCGAGTGACTGTGAAAGAGACAAATCAATTCCACCAAAACAAGAAGAAATGCAAGAAGTACTACACTGCACTAATGTAAATGTAAATCATTTTAACGTAAACCAACTAATAATTTATGACAGAGGTACAATACATGCGTTACTGTCTGGTATCATGGCCCTGGTGTCGACTCAGCCTCTTAACAGAAATGAGTACCAGGAGCATTTCTTGGGGGTAATCGAGAAGAATGACATGGCTGGGCATGTGGCGCGTATCAGTGAGGAAAGGGGGTGTATAGGGTCTTGGTGGGGAAACCGAAGGGAAAGAGACCACAGAGGAGACCTAGGCGTAGATGGGTGGATAATATTAGGATGGATCTCCAGGAGGTGGGATGTGGGTATATGGACTGGATTGGGCTGGTCCAGGATAGAGATAGGTGGCGGACGCTTGTAAGTGCGGTAATGAACCTTCGGGTTCCGTGAAATGCGGGGAATTTCTTGATTAGCTGCAAACCAGTTAGTTCTTCAAGAAGGACTCTGCACCATGGAGTAAGTAAGTAAAGGCAGCCAGTGCGTAAGGCTGACAACCTTACCACCATCCTATGCCGTTGTCACGAAATCTGGGAACCTTAACTTCCTGGAACCCTCTGGGCCACTCCAGGCCTGTAACGGGACTGCTTTACCTTTACTGTCTTGTATCAGACCTGAATATTCGGGGGTTTCACATCTCCCCTACACTTCTCTAAAGAAACCTTGAAAAACAATTACTGCTGTTTTAAAAATTAACACTTCAGTCACGTTGCACGATTGAGACAGAGAGAACAGTATTTCAGCTGTCATTCTACACACGGCGGATATTATCTGTACAGCCCTGCTTCATCTAGGCCAGTGTTCCTCAACCGCCGGGCCGCGGCCCGGTACCGGGCCCTGGTATCAATTATACCGGGCCGCTAGATTTTCTCCTGCAATTTGTCATTTTAGTTTTCTAAGTAATTTTCATGAATAAATGTTTTATAGTGGAAATATTCTGAGGAGTAAAATACTCGTGAATGTGTCGAAAAACTCAGACCCAGATGTTGGCCTGAGAAAACTACAATATTCTACAAGATGTCATCAGTCCAGTGATTGATAACTAATTTAAATGTAATTTTATATTTGTCAACATGCCACACCGTATACATAAGTGCACTAATACTCTTTATGAATATATCATAATTAATTATTAATGCTTATGTTAGTTTATTGTACGAACTTAAAAAAAATGGAAAGTTATTTTCGAGTAAATTTTTTGGGACCGGACCCTCGTCTTATGAAAAAAAAAATTTACCGGGCCGCGGTCTCACAAGGGTTGAGAAACACTGGTCTAGGCCTGACGGCTATGAAGACCCGACCGGGCAGGTTCAGAAAAATCATCTCTGCTATCGAATTTTGGGGCCGAATATCTTTGTCCAAATGGTGTCACCATTGTCTGCTAATCTGGAGCTTCTGAATTCATATTTCGACACACAGAACGGCTATTCAGTGGTTCGTCTTAGTGTCCCCTCAGATTCTTCAAGATGACTTCGGTTTAGTGTTATATCAGAATAAGGATGCTTTCTTAAACTCGGTTCCCAAGCACTAATTCACCAATTATCCTACAATTCATCACTTGATGTCAAAGATAAAATCAGAATCGCTAAATAAATTGTAGCTATGTGAAGAAATAATGCTTTAAATCGACATATTACTTATGCCCCTGCGTAGAATTTACATAGGGACAAATGAACAAACATCAGCACATAAATACACGGTACCGGTAAAAATTCGATAAAGCAATTTCAATAATCGATATCGATTGTCCTTCGAATTTACAGATTAAGCTACTAGGTTTACCGCAGTAAACGAGTGTGATTGGTCTACTAGTGTTACTGCCATAAACGAGTGTGCATGATGCAGTGCGCGCTGTAGCAATAACTAGAACCACGGGGGTCTTTGGATCAATAATTCACTGTATTACAGGAGTTTTTGTGAGTCCTTGCCCTCGATATGAGATTATGTATGTAAGGCAAAGCAATCATCAATTTCTTTGCATGCTTTCTATTGATTTCACTACCGTGTTGTCTATTGTTTTCTTATGAAAGGAAAGTAGGAAAGCATTCAGCTTACCCAAATGTACAATTTATATGGCCATTTGGTAACTCCTCTAACTCCGTCACTGGATGTGTAAACGAAATTCAAAGTTTCCCAAGACTTTCGTTTGAGCAAATAACTTCTACATAAACATTGCGCATTATCAACTTCCAATTCTTGCTATTTATAACACGATAAAGCAGAGTTTCTGAAAATTGCAAACAAAATATTTGACAAAATTAAACATTTATCAATATGACCATAGACAGGGACAAGAGTAGAAATTTTTCACTGCAGGAAATTAGTGTATGAAAATGGATCAAGGATTGGTATTAATTTCCTTTAAAGTGTGCCTGCTTTTCATATCAACATTAAAATGGAAACACAAAAACAATATGACAATAATGCACACTGCAAATATATGTTTTTTTTAAATTAGCAAAAAAATAAATTTTACAAAATTATAAATTTATATGACAAACAGAAAGGGGTACAAGGAGGAAATTTCGGGAATATTAAATTATTTTATATAGGACAGACAATACACGTACGTATAACGCGCCAATGAGACGCGTTCGTGCGAACGTTGCTGCTTTGAAAAAGCAATGAGTATTACATATTCTAAGTATGTATTTGTATCCTTAGGTACCCAGCATGCAATGCGCATGCGTCATACTGTCATCTGTGGCCTGCCCGACTCCACTATATTTTCCACGTTTTCTCATAAACGGCACGATTTTCGGGGGGGGAGGGGGGGGGGAAATTGAACATAAAATTATTTTCATTTTCTCTACAATTTTTTTCTGAAACAATCGTCGTTCTGAGAGGAAATGAGCGAGATATGATCATCTTCATGTAAAGTATCCGTTATTCTTGCCAAATTTTAATTAACCTGGAATTTTCTCGGCCTATTTATGAAACATTTATATCAAATTTAATGAAAATCCGTTCAGTGGGAGCCCAGTCCTTAACATTCGGACGGACAGACAGAGACAGATAGGTGGACAGACAAGACGAAGCTAATAACCGCTTTTTCGGAATTTCGCGAACGCGCGTAAATGAAAATCATCGCTTGGTATTAATCTCCCTTTAAATGTTTCCGCTATCCATATCCACACGGCGATGTACACAGATGTAACATGTAACACCAGTAGAATTCCACACAATTTTTGTTGTCTTACACAAGAAAACATGAAATGCGTAACGGAGTAACTTCCATGTATGCTTGCGGCTAATTACGCGTACGACGTACCATTTTGTATGGAATATATTATGGACATTTGTACACTGTACTCTTCATCATCTGCTGCTTCAATATCATTTGATTGCACCTTATTCTAAGCTTAGCGGTCTACTTAAGCAAGACCTCAATAAACGTCCAGTCTGTGTATGTCACTCACAACTGCCAGAGTTTATCTCGCCCCCACGCATATGCCACTAATGTCGAATACTTAAACTTAAAAAGAGGCGTGATATTGAAGTCTTCGTCGGGGTGACTATAAACATTATTACATTCCGGGGTTTGACGCCTTTTAGTTCCCCAGATAAGCTACGACGTTCAGGAGAAACCTACTGCCTATATCTACAGTGGACATAACAGAGCAGCCCAATCTTCAAAATCGTCCACATTTACCTAAAATATTACATATCGTCACAAGAAAGAAAACCACAAAATTTTTCTCAAACGAAAATTCATTCCGCACTATTGTAGTAACAAAAGTAAATCAATATCAACCGTTAAACACAAATATGCTTATTTCATATTATATTACTCTATCAGGTATTCAGCTACATGTTTGGACTAACACTGAAACCATTACCAGGCTTCATATATGAAATAAAAGCTTAAAGCTTAACAACTTTAATATTAAAGCGTATTGGTCACGTGATACACCAACAAGTTTAACATTCAAAAACTGTACGCTCTAGGAAGTACTTTACGCTGTGCCCATACTATATTTATGTGTTTTGTATTTATCTGCGAACAAACAGCGACTTGTGCCACTTACAGCATAAACTGATTGGTTTTTATAACCGAGATGAAAAGTGTTTACAGCGCGGTACGGACTGGGTCTTTGAATAAAGCAGTCTGCGCTTCGTCTTTAAAGGATTGAAATATATATGCCTAAAATAAAAGACAAATGTTTTTAGCAAATGTAATATTAAAATGCTTTAGTATTTCAGTTGTTTAAACTGTTATCTTTTGTTCTATGTATGAAAGGCCTCTTGGTAAACCGAAACGTGTAGCCGAATACCTGATATGATAAGTAACACAAAATACCCGATATATATATATACAGTTCTGTTTGACGTTTGACTATTGTGTTATTTGCTTAACAGTAATATTTGTATGAAGGGTTATTTGTTATATGCAGAAAAATGTACATCTTGAAACAATACACTGACAATATTACTGTTCTACGGTGGAGATAAAAATAAAAAAAAAACGAAAAATCCTTGTTTTCATTATTCAACAAACGCGCGCGTTAATTTCCGATATTCAATGCAGTGTGCTCGCAGTTTTGTGCCATCCGATTTTGCGTTCCCTATCTTTAAAGGAAAGAGGAAAATTGGGAGAGACTTTTACCACTTTTTGCTTTAAGATTTCAGCCCGTTGTCACTACTAACGAATTTTAATATAGGGCCTGAAATTTAACAAAAAATTCCTAACTCTACAAAAAAAAAACAGTACTCGTCACATTTCCATCTCCGAGAGAAGTTAAAAAAAATCGCTTAATCGACGTTGATCTTGGTCCAGAAAATTAATTGCGTCATCACCGTCCAGACCAACACTAACTCAGTTTTCACTATTGTGAACACATTGAACATCAAACAGGGGAACACTTTACGAAATTAAGGGAGGAACAAAATTTTGAAGGCGTGGAAATAGAATTATACAAATGTATGAGTCACTCAACAACAAATTGCCAAAGTGTATATATGTAATACTGACCGTCTTCAGAAAGATAACAATATATATATATATATATATATATATATATATATATATATTCATGGGTCTGTGCATCGTGAATCAAATTTAATAATTGTCCAACAAGATGCGACTGTATTCAGTTTATTATATTTCTGCAGGCAGCTCTACATGTTTCGGGTGTTGACACCCATCATCAGGAGCTCGTACAACTGTTATTACAGCTTCTGGTAGTAGACCCGGTTGACCAGTGCCAGTAGCTGTAATTACAGTTGTTGGGTGTCAACACCCGAAACATGTAGAGCTGCCTACAAAATATAATAGACTGAATACAGTCTCATCTTGTTGGACAATTATTAAAAAAGGTAACGCTTGTTCAGTGTCAATCACTTCCCCGTATTTTACATAACCCGGGTGTTATTATAGTCTTCATAAGAGCGCATCTCTCTCAATCTAAAACACGATCTCCAATCGCATTTCTCTAAGTTACAATTAACATATCCTCCCACATACGCCTAGGTATTTCAGAAGTATCTTTCTTTCAGATTCACCCACTAAAACCTGTGCACATTTGTCTTCTCTTCTTTGCACACCCCATGTCCTAATCATATTCAGATATGATCACAAAGCATATAATTCTTGCTAAAAATCTCTTTGCCTATAATCGTGTAAGTGAAGAAACACACGCTCATTTCCACAACATCTCATTCGCTACCAACATATTAAAATTAAACTAGGAATACTATTTAAATTCTCTCAGTGGAACTCAAAACTCGAATAATGAATCACAGACATTTGTAACAAAGTGAAATTATTCACCCTGCAACACAAAAATTCGGGTCAAATGTGAATTTCCAAATACAGATCGAGGTTGACAGGTGCGATAAATGGCACAAATCGGAAGAAGCAACAGATGAGTAGGAAGCATCCCTGGGATAGTGAAGTGACGGTGAAGCTAGCTAGAGCACTCTGATATTGGATCTTGTTCCGCAGTGTGGGAAACCGAAGTCGTAAACATAGAAAGACATAAAAAAAAAGTGCTTATGACATGACGTTAAAGCATAATTAGCATATCGGCTGAAACATATATGCAAGTAAGCAAAACTTAATTAGATAAATTAAAAAGTTTAATCTAAAAGTTCAACTGAAGTATAAAATTACCAACAGCAACGTTTGCTTTAATAATTACTAATTTTGTTTTGTACCAGCATATTTAAAGATTTCAAGCATAGAGAGAGTAAAAGCCAAGCTTTAAACAGGCGTGAGGATTAACGAAAGATTACGTACACTATTTTCAGCCAAAACCTTGCTTCTTAAAAGCGAAATTATAGAAACAATGTATTATTGTCAACAATAAAATCATGAATCGTGCCTGGCGCCCAGCAGTATAACAAATTCCTTCCAATTACCGAATTAAGCTTTTTAACATACTTTTTGATATCGAGTTATGTTTTCCAAGAAATGCTCGGAAGTATTTTGGGAGATAAAGCACCTTTATTGTTAACACCTTCTTCTTCTTCTATTGGCACTACAGCCCACTGTGGCTTTGGCCTGTCGAACAATGTCCTTCCATTTTTTCCTATCTGCCACCAACTCTCTCCATATTCTCACTCCCAGCACTTGAAGATCTCTTTCTACTTCTTCTTTCCATCTTTTCCTGGGTCCTCCTCTTCTTCTCGTCCCTTCCAGTTCTTGAGTGAAGATCTTTTTGGGCATCCTATCCTCCTCCATTCTCTCTAGGTTACCTAACCAGCTTATCCTTTGCCCTTTTATCCATTTTACTATGTTTTCTCCTTTTCTCATCTCTTATAGTTCTCGATTCGTCCGACTTTTCCATTCCCCGTTTTCATATTTAGGACCATATATTTTTCTAAATATTTTTCTTTTAAAAATTATCAGAGCTTGTTCTTCTTTCTTCGTCAACGTCCATGCTTCCACTCCATACGACACTACCGGTCTTATTAGTGTCTTATATAATATAATTTTATTAGCGCTGGATGAAAGTCGACTCCTGAAGAGACTTATAGCGGCAAAATAAGTTCAATTGCCGGCCAAAATACGCCTTTGTATTTCTTTTTCCACGCTATTATCATTACTGATTAGCGTACCCAAGTATATGAAATCGGCTACACCATTTATAGTTACCCCTTTCACTGATCTTCGGGATGGGGACGCTGAATGTATTAACACCTACCGACATGTATTTTCCGCCGTGGACAGATTCCTCCTGATAACCACGCAGCCTCCCACTCACAGGTTTGTTTACCAGAAAATGAAACAGTCGTACGGTACCATAAAACTAACCTCTTTCCTCGATCTAATTCCTACGTTATGAATTTGTACTCGTAGATCATCATTTCGAATTCCTCTATAAACCAGCACCATCTTTGTTATTTCAGTAAGTAAGAATTAGAGCGTAGCTGGTTAGCTCAAGCGATAACGTTTCCATCGTGAAGAAACAATCATATGTTAAGCTGGCGAACCCAATGAAAATATTTTGCAACGAAACAGCACAGTACAAGAGCAATACTCAGCATTTGGAAGTGGCAGAATCAAACACGATTCGCTAGAGTCTATTCAGTCTCCCAAACGCAGGGTTGGACCTGATAATACAGCCATTGTAACAGACGATGAGTTTTCACCGTCATCACCATCATAATCTTCGGGTATATAACACATAATGTAATTGTACTTTGTGTTCGATATATCCAGTTCCGTACGCTCCTTCTTGCAACAAACAAAATACTTAGTAAAACAATGGAATAATACAACGCCTACAGCATCACTTATGTCGGTAATTACATTGAACTGAACGGTGATATCACGTACATTCATTCATTCGTTCGTTATATACGTTACGTGTGTTATGACAGGTCCATAGTCTCTTCCAAATCGAGTTGTCCAGACAATGATCTAGTGCTTCCTCCTTCAATATCCGTCATCTTCTCTTTCCCTTACGGCCATTCCGTAGCTCCTTACTTCTTCTACTTCGTCTTCTGATACCTTCTATTTTTCCTCCAATCACGTGTTTTAGAAGGAAGTTCCAACGCAAGATGTGACGAATCCAGTTAGCCTTCCTTGGTTATATGTAATTCCTTAAATTTAAGTTTCATTCTCTGGTCAAGAGAAATTCTTATTTTTGAATCCTGCTTTCGTTATGGAAATATTGGATTTAGTTTCCCGTGTGCTTCTTGAATCATTTATCAGGCTATCCAAAGAGTTTATATGTTCAAAAGTCTCCAGTTGTTTTTGACCTATCGTAATCTGTACTGGGGACGATTTTCCACATGTTATGAAGTAAACCAGGCCTGAGCTGAATAAAACTCTCTCTCTCTGCTCTAATCCATATTTTCCAGCGGCGGTAGTCCCTAGCATTAGACGGTTCTTTTTCAAACCGATTAACCTTTTGAAGCCTAATGTCAACTATAGTGGTCGTACCGCACCGCTAAACTCTAAAGTTGCATTTTATATATTTATTCAACAAATATAGGTACTGAATATTTTAAACATGGTATATAATCTCCGTTTTTTTCTCTTCAAACTGCAGTTTGTTTCATAATTCTAACGTATTTGGTTCCTGTATTATTCACATTTTATATACAGGGTGTGCTAAAATTTAAAAAAAATAATTCCGGCGCCAAAAGATTAATGACATTTTCATTTCCTTGATGTGGCAATTTGTTGGGCTCAAGTGTTCCATATGTGGCACTTCGCCTACAAACCGGAAACATCTGAACATACGGGCCACTCTGATTGAGGGTCTTCTATTATTCCCTGGGCCCAAACAGGCGACTTACAAAATAAACATTAAAAGTTTCATTCCCTTATTTAACGACACTATAAACTGCTGAGATTACACAGCGACTGTGGTAAATGAATGAATCGGTATGGAACAGAGTGAAATGATACTGATAGCGAAAGACCGCGGTACTCGGTGAAGAAAGCCTGTCGTAGTGGAACACTGTCCACCACAAATACTACACGCATTGGCCTGGTATTTGACTTTGACCTCCACGCTGACACGCCGGCTAACAGTCAGAGCAACGACACGGACAGAAACTTTGGAACAGGCTACACAGTCAATGTTGACGTATCATTCTATAGCAAATAAGAGAGCGCTGTAATCCACAATATAAAATATTAACATAACCGATCGTAACCTGGTTTAGTATTTTGTTTGGGCTACATTCTAGACAGAGGTGGTGCTTGTAACAACCACATAACATGTTTTTTTAGTAGAAGATATCCCGTTGCGTTAAGTATAATATTAAAATGAAAATACAGAGGGTGTTTCAGGAGGAATAATAAATATCTTAGGAGGTGGCAGTATGGACTATTCCGAGTAAGTAAATTCATATAAACATGTGTCCATTTTGCAGAAGGGTGTGAAGATACAGCTGTTAGAAGTTGGCGCGTTCTGATTAGATTTTTGTCTATGGGGATGGATGAAAAGCGAAGTCTACAAAGAAAAAGTAAACACAAGAGACGAATTGGTCGCTCGCATTATGAATAGTGCTGCCCTCATAAAGCAAGAACGCCAAGACGACCTCAGGAGAGCT
>Ga0131853_10009717_pt1 | contig 17598 bp, 5 predicted proteins | sample TergutLab28metaG_FD_92764 | JGI IMG/M metagenome (GOLD analysis project Ga0131853, IMG submission 92764) | Labiotermes labralis P1 segment gut microbial communities from Petit-Saut dam, French Guiana - Lab288 P1 (version 2) (version 2) | ecosystem: Host-associated > Arthropoda: Insects >... | reverse complement strand
CGTCGGGGTTGGTGTTGGGGTCGGCGTTGGCATTGCCGTTGGGGTTGCCGTTGGCGTTGGGGTTGCTGTCGGCGGTACAAAGATATTTGTTCCGGTCTGTACCCATACTCCAAATACTGTGTAGCTATGCACCGGCATTACCGCCGCCGGAGTATACCCTAATGTACCCGGTGGGATCACTGTACCTTGTACCAATGTTGCTACTTGCGCCGGAGTTGCCCAGCCTGCAAATGTCCAGCCTGTCGGTACTGTTCCCGCAAACCATGTCAGTACGGCATCTGCCGGTCTCAATCCGGTTGCCTGCATTTGACCTGTCGGACTGACTCCCATCGGTAAGCCTGCATTATTTACTGTTAGCATATTTACCGGTGTCGCTGTTGGGGTTGGGGTTGGTGTCGGCGTTGGTGTTGTCGGCACAAATATATTGGTTCCTGTTTGTACCCATATTGCAAACACTCTATATGCATTGGCCGGCATTACTGACAGTGGTACATATGTCAAGGTTCCCGGTGGGATCACTGTACCTTGTACTAATCCTGATGCTTGAATCGGGGTTGCCCAGCCTGCAAATGTCCAGCCTGTCGGTGTTGTTGTACCCGGAACCCAGTTAAGCGCTTCGCCTGTCGGCGTTGTTCCGCTTGTCGGGCTCTGGCCTCCTACAGTTGTTGCTCCCGGTAAGCCCATATTGCTTACGGTCAGCACATGTCCAGGTCTGAAAATATTTGTTCCCGCTTGTACCCATACTGCGTACACCGTATAACTGCTTCCCGGCATTGACGTCAGTGGTGCGTAAGTTAAGGTACCCGGCGGTATGACCGTACCCGGTACCAGCGCATGCGCTTGGGTTGGATTTGCCCAACCTGCAAATGTCCAGCCTGCCGGTGCGGTTCCCGCAAACCAGGTTATTGCTGTACCTGCCATACGAATGCCGCTTACCGGCAATTGATTTGCCGGAGGCGCTACCGGTAAACCGATATTATTTAATGCAAGCATACTTTCCGGTCTGTATACGTTGGTTACTGCATGCACCCATATTGCGTACACCGTATAGTTATGGCCCGGCATTAATGCCAGTGGTGTATACCCTAGCGAGCTTGGTGTGATTACATCGCCCGGGGTTATCCTCGCCGCTCTTTCCGGAGTTGCCCAGCCCGCAAACACCCAGTCTGTCGGTGCTGTGCCGGAAACCCAGTTAAGCGCTTCGGCTGCGTGAGTCGGACCGCTTACCGGAGTTTGGTCTGACGGATGCGCTCCCGGTAAACCTCTGTTGGTTACCGTCAATGTATATAACGGTCTGAATATATTAGTTCCCGCTTGTACCCATACCGCGACCACCGCATAGTCATTTGCCGGCATGGTCGCCTGAGGTGCATACGTTAAGGTGCCCGGCGGTATGACCGTACCCGGTACCAATGTTGCTGCATGTGCCGGAGTTGCCCAGCCAGAAAATGTCCAGCCGGCCGGATTTGTGCCGCCAAACCAGGTCAGGATCGCTTCCGCATGATATGAACCGCTTGCCGGGGTTTGATCTGCCGGTACGGCTACCGGTAAACCTATATTGGTTACTGTAAGATCATATTGTGATGTACGTTCCCAACGCGCCCACAGGGTACGGCCTTCCGGGTGCGTGTTTACAATAGTTGTGTCCAACACGCGTCCAGCTTGAGTTGTGCCGCTTGCATTTGTCTGTGAGTCAAACCAGCCGCCAAATATCCAGCCGTCGGGACGAGTCTCTAATGCCACTACATCCGGATGAGCCATCGCCGCTGCATAGGTGCCAAGGAAAGTCACCAGCTGCAATGATGTTTCCGGAGTTGCGCCGTGGTTTGCGTTAAATGTTCTTTCGATATCATCTCTCGGAACCCATTGGGCTGTCAGTGTAACATCCTCTAAAATTTCCGTACTAAAATCAAAGTCCGCTACATTAGGCAAACGCGCCCAATGAGAAAATCTATGTCCCGGAGGCGGAGTAAGACCCGCATTTGGGGGTTCGATAATCAGTGGATGGCCACGGTGTATATTTTGGCTGCCCGGAACCGGACCCGATCCGCCGCCTAACGCGAAGGTTGCGGTATAAGTGACCGCCAGATTACTTCCGTATACATCCCAGTTATTACGAAGATGCGTTTGCGGGTTAGGCGGACTGTTGCTTGCAATCACAGGGTCAAGCCAATTTCTCCACCGCATACTGAAAAAACGCCAATATCCGAACGGATCCATTTGAGCCACATGATAATCTGTGATGGCCGGATTATCGGATAATGCGGTCGCCGAGGTCGCCGTACGGTTATCATGGAAAATAACATCGGCTGAGGTGTCCACACGGTTTACAAATCCTATCGTCGTATTGTTACTGCTTGTAAAGAGTCCGCCGCCGTTTACCGCTACATTATGTGTAACTGTAGCTGCGGTCATATTTAGCGCACCTGCGCCGGTGTGGGCAATACCGCCGCCATTACCTGCGGATCTATTGCCTCTAAGCGTCACTCCGTTAATTGTCAATGCGCCTGTAGCACCGGTAAAGTTAATACCGCCGCCGTTGCCGCCTGCTCTGTTATTTGCTATGGTACCGCCGGCTATCTCCACATTACCGTTACCGCCAATATTCATACCGCCGCCTGTAGCGTTGCCGCCTGCTCTGTTTCCGGCGATTGTGGGGTTGCCGTAAATGTTAACCGTACCGTTGCCGGTTATATTTATACCGGCACCGACGCCACTGGCTGTAAAGTTGTCCTCAATCCTCGCGTTGCCGCGAATAGTAAGATTACCGCTACTTCTAAAGTTTATGCCGGCACCCGGGCCGGTACCATATATACCATTACGGGCAATAACCGCATTACCCTCTATGATTAAATTACCGGATCCGCTAACCTGAAGGCCGCTGCCTCCCGCGGTTGCGTCGCCACGGTCTGTCCAACCGGGTATGGGCGTATTAGCCATGGTTATGCGGGATACATTATCAATGACTTGGGCGTCTCCACCTATCGTAACATTACCACCCCGCACATCAAAACCATTACCGCCGGATGCACGCGGAGCACCGGAGGAATTAATAACAGCTCCGAAAAAGAGACGCGGTTCATGCTCGGCAATAACGCCGCCCAACATGGTAAAACCACCACCGGCAACCATAATACCGATACCGGAGTTATCCGCTTGGTTTCTGCGGATATCACCACCATGCATGACAAGCTGCCCGGCTGATACCCAAATAGCGCCGCCGCCACATGCGATACATGAGGCTACGTTCTCATGCATTTTACCGCCGTACATATTAAAACGGGAGTTGGCTCCGGCCATGTGCAACGCACCGCCGTGGTGAGCCGACCCTCTGTAAAGGCGACCGCCAAACATATTACCTGTACCACCGTTGTTGATATAAAGGCCACTCCTGTTACTTGTAACAGGGCCTACTTGCGCTGTGCCCGCATTATGAGTGTATGACGTGTCAAAAGATGTAAAGGTAAAGTTATTTGGACCGGATGTAGTCTCACGGATGTGTTGCTCGTGAGACATACTTCCCCGCTGAACCTGAACACCTAAATTAAGTGTCGCACCGGCATTAACCACATGTATGGAGCCCTGGGTAGTGGCTATGCCTCGCGCAGTCACCACACGCTCGGCATTGCCATCCGAAATAATAGTCACTGTACCGCCTGTAGGAACACTTACGACGGCTGTTTGCTCGAAACTGCCGGTAAGCACAATCGTCACCGGATTTCCCGGAACTGCTGCAGCAAACGCTTGCGCAAATCCTTGATGGGTGTTTACAGGACGTGTCTCTCCGCTCAGGGTCATAATCGAAATCGTTGCGATAACAGCCCTTTCCCGGGTAAACAGCTCACCTGTAACCGGATGGTATGCGCCGATTATAACAGCGAAGATATTTGAATCCATTTCAGATCCAAAACCGCCGTCATCAACTACAAATATTTCCACATCTTGCCCCAGCTCATCTAAAGCGAAAGCACCGTAAAGCAAATCCGCTTCTTCACCGGAATATACAAAAAAGTATTCGAACGGCTCGCCGTCCATTTCGTTGCCGTCTTCTTCAAATGCGATGACAACATAGTAAGTATCATAAGCGAAGAACTCATCTTCTGCATATTCATACTCTTCTTCGTCGTATTCGTCTTCATCATTCTCATAGTCGTAATCTGCTTCGTTTTCGTCTTCATTATCTTCCGTATAACCGCCCTCTTGTGCTTGGCCATACGAATAGTCATCTCCATCAACAGATGCTTCATCCATAAGAGGCTCGTACTGAGTGCAATATATATACTCAGCTACCTCCCCTTCATACATGTCGGCAAAAGCAAATGCGCTGGTAGAAATAAGCAAAGTGAATGCCATAAATACTGCCAATAAGCGCTTGCCGTAAAACCGAGGTACTCTCGAAAACTTTGTGTTTTTCATGCTGTCCATAACAATCCCCTCTCTGAATCGGACATAAAATTTTATTGATACCTAGTATACTAAACAGCCGGATGTAATGTGCTTCAACTTAAATTACATCTGCCTGAATAAGTCGATTATTCAGATTAAACAAATCGACTTTAATATAGAACAACTTTTGAACACTGTCAACCTTTTCACACTTTAATAATGCACAATATTGCATTATAGCAAATGATCTCAACTATGAATGTATCCAAATAAAAAGTGCCTGCCTTTTAAGGGCAGGCACTCAAATTTATCTTACCGGTCGTGGTGTTGGTACCGGAGTTGGCCGCGGTGGCAACGGTGTTGGGATTGGCGTCGGCATCGGTGTCGGTACCGGTGTTGGAATCGGCGTTGGGATTGGCGTCGGTATTGGTGTTGGGATCGGGGTTGGGATTGGCGTTGGACTCGGCGTTGGCATTGGCGTCGGTGTTGAACTCGGCGTCGGTATTGGCGTTGGGACTGGTGTTGGGATTGGCGTCGGGATTGGTGTTGGGCTCGGCGTTGGCATTGGGGTTGGCGTCGGTGTTGGGGTCGGCGTTGGAGTTGGGGTTGGTGTCGGGGTTGGGGTTGCCGTTGGGGTTGGTGTCGGCATTGCCGTTGGAGTCGCCGTTGACGTTGGGGTTGCTGTCGGCGGTACAAAGATATTTGTTCCCGTCTGTACCCATACTCCAAATACCGTGTAGCTATGCACCGGCATTACCGCTGCCGGGGTATACGCTAATGTACCCGGTTGTATCACTGTACCCTGTACCAATGTTGCTACTTGCGCCGGGGTTGCCCAGCCTGCAAATGTCCAGCCTGTCGGTACTGTTCCCGCAAACCATGTCAGTGCAGTATCTGCCGGCCGCAATCCGGTTGTCGGCATTTGACCTGTCGGACTGACTCCCATCGGTAAGCCTGCATTGTTTACTGTAAGCATATTTACCGGTGTTGGTGTCGCTACCGGTGTTGGGGTTGGCGTTGGGGTCGTTGGAACAAAAATATTGGTTCCTGTTTGTACCCATATCGCAAACACTCTATATGCATTGGCCGGCATTATCGTCAGCGGTACATATGTCAAGGTACCCGGTGGGATCACTGTACCCTGTACTAACCCTGACGCTTGAATCGGTGTTGCCCAGCCCGCAAATGTCCAACCTGTCGGCGTTGTGGTGCCTGAAACCCAGTTAAGCGCTTCGCCCGCCGGCGTCGTTCCACTTGTCGGGCTTTGGCCTCCTACAGTTGTTGCTCCCGGTAAGCCCATATTGCTTACGGTCAGCACATGTCCAGGTCTGAAAATATTTGTTCCTACTTGTATCCATACTGCGTAAACCGTGTAGTCATGTCCCGGCATTGACGTCAGTGGTGCGTAAGTTAAGGTACCCGGCGGTATGACCGTACCCGGTACCAGTGCCGCCGCTTGAACCGGAGTTGCCCAGCCTGCAAATGTCCAGCCTGCCGGTGCTGTGCCCGCAAACCATGTTATTGCCGTACCAGAAATACGAGAACCGCTTACCGGCAATTGATTTGCCGGAGATGCTACCGGTAAACCTATATTATTTAATGCAAGCATACTTTCCGGTCTAAATCTGTTTGTGCCTTCTTGTACCCACACTGCATACACCGTGTAGTTATTTGCCGGCATTACCGTCTGCGGTGTGTATGTCAGAGTAACGCCCGGTACTAATATATCTCCGGGATTAATTGCTGCCGCTCTTTCCGGAGTTGCCCAGCCTGCAAATACCCAGCCTGTTGGGGCCGTACCGGCAAACCATGTCAGTGCTGTACCCGAGTTGCGAGAGCCGCTTATCGGAGTTTGGTTTGACGGGTGGGCTCCCGGTAAACCTATATTGGTTACCGTTAATGCATATCCCGGTCTGAAAATATTGGTTCCGGCCTGTACCCATACCGCATATACCGTATAGTTATTTGCCGGCATTGCTACCGCCGGTGTATACGTTAAACTACCGGGCGCTACTACCGTACCCGGTACTAACATTGCGGCTTGAGCCGGAGTTGCCCAGCCCGCAAATGTCCACCCTGCCGGTGCCGTACCTGCAAACCAGGTCAGTGTTGCGCCTAAATTGCGAGGACCGCTTACCGGGGTTTGGTCTGATGGGTGTGCTCCCGTTAACCCTATATTGTTTACCGTGAGATCATATTCCGGCCTAAAGACACCTGTTCCCGCATGTACCCATACCGCATATACGGAATAATTATTTGCCGGCATTACTGTCACCGGTGCGTAGTTTAATCCGCTTGGTATTGTACCCGGTACTAATGCCGCTGCTTGGCCCGGTGTTGCCCAGCCTGCAAATGCCCAGCCTGTTGGTGCTGTACCCGCAAACCATACCAGCGTATCCCCCGAGTTGCGTGGGCCGCTTGCCGGGGTTTGATTTAGTGGTGGTGCAACCGGTAAGCCTATATTAGTTACCGTCAGTGTATATTCCGGCCTAAAAATATTGGTTCCGGATTGTACCCATACTGCGTACACCGTATAGTTATGAGCCGGCATTGTTGTCGCCGGTGTATAGGTTAAAGTTCCCGGTGGTACTACTGTACCCGGCACCAGTGCTGCCGCTTGGACCGGAGTTGCCCAGCCTGCAAATGTCCAGCCTGCCGGGGCTGTGCCTGCAAACCAAGCCAACGTATCTCCTGAGTTACGCGGACCGCTTATTGGAGTTTGGTTTGACGGTGAGGCCACTGGTAAGCCTATATTATTTACCGCCAGTGTATATTCCGGTCTAAATATATTTGTTCCCGACTGTACCCATACTGCGAAGACCGTATAGTTACTTCCCGGCATGACCGCAGCCGGTGTGTAGGTTAAGCTACCCGGTGCCACTACCGACCCCGGTGTTATTGCTGCCGCTTGGGCCGGAGTTGCCCAGCCTGCAAATGTCCAGCCTGTTGGGGCCGTACCCGCAAACCAAGCCAGCGCATCCCCCGAATTGCGTGGGCCGCTTACCGGAGCTTGGTTTGACGGATGGGCCACCGGTAAGCCTATATTAGTTACTGTCAGTGTATATTCCGGTCTAAAAATATTTGTTCCCGCCTGTACCCATACTGCGTACACCGTATAGTTATTTCCAGGCATCACCGTAAGCGGTGAGTACGTTAAACTTCCGGGTGCTACTACCGTACCCGGTACTAATGCCGCCGCTTGGGCCGGAGTTGCCCAGCCTGCAAATGCCCAGCCTGTAGGGGCCGTACCCGCAAACCAGGTCAGTGCTGTACCCGAGTTGCGGGGGCCGCTTACCGGCACTTGGTTTGACGGATGAGTTGTCGGTAAGCCTACGTTGTTTACCGTCAATACATATTCCGGTCTAAAAATATTCGTTCCCGCTTGTACCCACACTGCATATACCGTGTAGTTATAAGCCGGCATTACCGCCTGAGGTGTGTAGGTTAAGCTACCCGGTGCCACTACCGTACCCGGTGTTATCGCCGCTGCCTGGGCCGGAGTTGCCCAGCCCGCAAATGTCCAGCCTGTCGGGGCTGTACCTGCAAACCAAGTCAGCGCTGCGCCTAAGTTGCGTGGACCGCTTGCCGGTGTTTGATTTGCCGGATGGGCTACCGGTAAGCCTATATTAGTTACCGTCAGCGTATATTCCGGTCTGAAAACACCTGTTCCCGCTTGTACCCATACGGCATACACCGTATAGTCATGAGCCGGCATTATCGCCGCCGGTGTATACGGTAGAGTTGGAATCGTGCCGGGTACCAGTGCCGCAGCTTGAGCCGGGGTTGCCCAGCCCGCTAATGTCCAGCCTGTCGGTGCTGTACCCGAAAACCATGTTAGGATTGCTTCTGCGTTATACGTACCGCTTACCGGGGTTTGGTTTGTTGGAGGAGCTACCGGTAATCCTATATTATTGACCGTCAGCGTAAACTCCGGTGTACGGGCCCATCTGGCCCATAGGGTACGATCTGCTGCATTGGTTACCTCGTCCGTGTTAAGCACGCGACCCAATTGAGTAGTGCCGTTTGCGTTTACTTGTGAATCAAACCAGCCCTGAAATACCCAGCCGTCCGGACGATTTTCCAATGCGGTTACGGTCGGATGAGCCATGGCCGCTGCATATGTGCCGCCGAATGTTACGGACTGCACTGATGTTGCAGGAGTCACTCCATGGTTTGCGTTAAATGTTCTTTGTATATCTGTTCTTGCCGTCCAACGGGCATAAACCGTGATATCCGCATTTACAAGTGTCATACCCGTAAACTGGATACCGCCCGGGTTGCCGCCGGGGCTTTGAGGGGCACCAGGGAACCAGCCCGCAAATGTAAAGCCTGTCCGACTTGGGTCAGCCGGCATAGTAGCCCCGGTAGTGTTGGCCGCCAGTGTTTGACCCGAACGGATTGTCCTTGTCGGCGGCACGATGGCGGAGCCTTCATTTGAGTTAAATGTTACTGTTACGTCGGCATTTGCTCTCCAGCGGGCGTAAACAGTGATGTCTGCAAGTATCGTTGTTTGAGCTGTAAACTCGGCGCCCGTGGGATCACCACCCGGTGTGGACGGCGTCCCGGCAAACCAACCGGAAAATACGTAGCCAGGTCGAGTCGGATCACCGGGCATTGTCGCATTAAACGAGTTGACAGCCAGATTTTGGCCTGCACGCACCTGTCTGCTTCCGCCGCCAACAGCAAGAGTTGCACCCTGGCCGTTTGCATTAAATGTTACCGTTGCCAGTCTATCGATCGCCGTCCAGCGGGCATGTACCGTTCTGTTTTGAGTTATTGCTGTGGTTGCGTCAAACAGATTACCGCCACTTGCTGCATCAGTATCAAACCAACCGGCAAAGGTATAACCGGGCCGGGTTGGATCGGATGGCATGGTTACGTTTTGTGTGTTGTTAGTCAAGTTCTGGCCCGAATTTACCGTTCTGCTTAGGTTTCCGGGCAGTATGACAGCGCCTGCACCGTTACCGTTAAAGGTTACGGTTACCGTCGCCAATGCTGTCCAACGGGCGTGTACTGTTCTGTTTTCATTTATTACTGTGGCTGCGTTAAATGGATTACCACCGGTTGCTGCCATTGTGTCAAACCAACCGGCAAAAGTATAGCCGGGCCGGGTTGGATCAGGCGGCATGGTTACACCTTGTGAGTTGTTCGTTAAATTTTGGCCTGAATTTACTGTTCTGGTCATGTTTGCGGGCAATATTACAGCTCCCGCTCCGTTTCCGTTAAAGGTTACGGTAACAAGGGGGTTTGCTGTCCATTGAGCAAACAAAGTACGCGTCGTATCATCCGTTACCGGATGTGTAGGTAGCACTTGAGTACCGCCTGTTGCCGCCGTAAACCAGCCCGCAAATGCATAACCCGCACGGGTTGGTGCCCCAAGAGCAGGGCCTACCAATCCACCGGCAGCATCAAATGCCTGGGCGTATTGGCCGGGGCGGTTAACGGTTCTCGTCTGCAGCGGTGTTGAAGGAACACCGGCAAATGCGCCGTTGTTAGGGTTAAAGGTTATAGTTTGTGCCGTTTGAACCCAGTGTGCCGTTAAGACTACGGCAGAGTTTGGCATAACGAATGTTGTACGCGCAGCGCTTGCTCCACCGGCACCAAATGTTACATTTGGCACCGATGTCCAGTGACTGAACGCAAAGCCCACGCGTGACCCCGCATAAACGGATATCGTTTGGCCCTGATGCACATCACCTAGTGTGGTGCGCACCACCTGGTTGATCTCAGCATTTACACCATGGCCGGTAGTACCGGTACCCGGTGCTAAAGTGACGGACAATGGGATAGGCTGTGTAGCCACTCCATCATGATGTATATCCCAGTTATTAAGTAAGTGTGCCGGAATGACTGCGCTTGTGGTTGACTGTGTCACCGCGTTTTGCCAGTTACGCCAGCGAATATTTGGATTATTTGTGATGCCCGCCGCAATACCGCCGTTTATCATACGGTGCAGCGTAATATTGGGATTGGCCACCAGTGGATTGGTGGCAGTACGATTCCCGTAAAAGAGAACATTGGCAGATGTGTCGGTGCCGCCGACATTACCGACGTTTAAAACGACACGCGCGTAAGTCGCTGAAATTCCGCCGCCGTTAACCGCAGTATTGTTGCTGATTGTACCGCCGATTATATTTATGTTGGCAGGCTGAAAAGCCCATATACCGCCACCATTTCCGTTTGCTCTATTATTGCTGATATTGCCGCCGCGTATATTAATAGTGGCACCGGTTTCCCGATATCCCGCGGCAACACCGCCGCCGCCCCATCCGGCGACATTGGCTGTATTATTAATGACTGAGCCGCCATGCATATTAAAAGTAGAAATACCAACTCCCAATGCAACACCTGCGCCCCAGCTGGAGTGGTTATTGCTGATCACGCCGCCATGCATATTAAAGACAGCGCCGTAATGCATATTGACAACACCGCCGCCGCCGGATCCGTCAGGGAACAGTGTCCCTGGAGAAAACTGTCTTGTTATACCGGTAATCGTACCGCCATGCATGTTAATAACCGCATTGGTACCGTTAGCGGTAATACCGCCTCCAACGACTCCGGGAGCATTTGTTATCGTAAAGGCATTTGCGGCCGGAGTATTGGCCACACCTAATGTTAATGAAGCGTTAGCCGGCACAAAAAAATGTGTGGAATCATTGATTCCGGTGGTTCCCGTCAAAGTAACAGGCGTAGCTGTTGCCGACCTCAGCACGACATGCTGCCCTACAGGCAACGTGATTCGGCTTGTCATCGTAATATTTGCGCCTATGTTAATAACGGTAGTATTAAGATTCGCTATCGCATTCTGCAGGTCTGTAAAGTTAGTTACTGTAACCACATTAAGCGGCATAATATCTTGCACAATAATAACGGTTCTTTCCCTTGTGAAAAGTTCCTCACTAATCGGATGAACCGCACCGATTACAACGGTAAAAATATTTTCATCAAGATCCCCCATCGCAGGGGCTTCCATAAAACCGCCATTATCAATTACAAAAACTTCTACATCGTCGTCCAGCTCGTCAAAAGCGGAGGCGCCGTAAATCAAATCAACTTCCTCGCCGAGATTTACAAAGAAATATTCAAACGGCTCGCCGTCCATCTCGTTACCGTCTTCTTCAAATATGATGGTAACAGAGTAGTATAGCTCTTCATCGGAAATTTCTACACTCCACAAAGCATACACGCTAAAATCAGCGGTAATTTCTGTGTCAGCCGCAATGAGTGCGTCATCGCTGTCAGCCCAGCCTATAAATTCATAATACTCATTCCCTGAAACAGGATCAGGAAGCAAGATATTTTCAAACAATGTACCGTCCGGGACATTGACAACAAACATATCTTCATCCATAGAAACGATAATGATACCCATGTTATACAGGAGCGCCTCATCGACATCATAAACCGGCAACACGCCACCGGCCATGTCAAATGTGGCTTGCCAGAGCGCTGTTTCAAGCTCACCTGAATCCCATATATCATATTCATCGTCTTCAAGTTCATTGTCTTCGAGATCAGTGTCACCAAGTTCAGCGTCACCTTCATCGTCAACTTCATTTTCGAAGTCATCATTAGCATTATCTTCCGTATAATCGTCCTCATTATCCTCGTTATACAGATAATCATCTGTTTCGACATCCATAGGGATTTCGACATCATCAGATGGCTGAGCAGTATCGCTGCCCTCGCTTGTTGGAGACGCATATTGAGTACTATATATATACTCAGTTGATCCCCCTTCATTAGTATCAGCAAATGCAAACGCACTACTGGATGTACCTATGACTAATGCCAGAAGCACTGCCAAAAAGCGCTTACCGCAAAGCTTAGATACTCTCAAAAGTTTTGTGTTTCTCATGTTGTTAACGATCCCCTCTCTTAATATGGCATAAAAGTTTATTAGTACTTACTTTCACACCTTAACGACAGTACTTGTTGACATATCAGTATAAAGGCGATTTGTGTCAAATTAGTGTCTTTTTTGTTGTTTTTTCGTGTTTGTTTATGTGACCCTATTGCAAAATAATTTTAAATCACACTCATCACCGCTATTTGATTGCATAATAAAAGCCAGCTACATTTTATGTAACTGGCTCTTATCCTTCATCATCTGCAGCATATACTCCTTACTATGGCATATACCTTATATCAAACTGGAATACTGCAGCCGGGTTATCACTTAACGAATGCCCAATTACCAAGCGCACATATTGCGCAGTTATGGTATTCGCAAAAGAATAGGTGGAGGTAGGCGCTACCGGAACAATACCTGAGTACAATATATTCCAAGTAGCCCCATCATTAGAGTATTTAATCGTATAATCCCGTACTCTATTACCATTTTGATAAATACGTACTTGATTGAAATTTTTTGCCTGGTCAAATCTGGCGGTAAGATGCCCGCTACCCGGTGCCGCCGGACGCCATACATTTGCGGTTGTATTGTTGTCGTTTGCATGGTGCGGAGGCGTGTTAATCGGGTTGAACGACGATGATGCTGTCATTGTGGCGTAGTAATGAGTTAGATTTCTGTTAGAATCCGGAGTGTTACCTGTTGAAATATGGCACTTTATCAGCACAGGACTAGAGTAATCACCACCTATACTACCACTTCCAACCTGACCACTCCAATTGGCACCCCACGACCATACACAACCATCTACTGTAATTGCTATTGTGTGATTAAAACCGGTTGAAACCTCAGCCACATTTTCCATTACTTTTACATGGCTAAAATTTGCACTGTTCCAGTCCCAGGTTGTGCCATTTCCAATCTGGCCAAAGATGTTCATACCCCAACCCCACAAGCTGCCATCAGCTCTGATTGCCATTGTATGCCCGCCATCAGTTTGACTATTGCGGGCTGATACCATAGACACATTACCCATTGCCCATACCGGTCCACGCCTGTAAGTATTTGTACCATCACCAAGTTGACCAACCTGATTGTCACCCCAACCCCACAAGCTACCACCGTCTAAGATAGCCATCGTATAGTCACCATTGGCTGAAACCGAAGTCACAGCTGTCCATACAGGAGTAATAAATATCTGTACAGGACTTAATCGGGTTTCGGTTGTATTGTCTCCAAGCTGACCATGCCAATTACCACCCCAGCCCCATAAGTTACCATCGGTTGTGATTGCCATTGTGTGGCTGCCACCGGCTGAAACTGAAGCCACACCGTTAGCTATCAATACAGGGCTGTGACGGTCTGTTGTTGTGCCATCTCCAAGTTGACCACTCCAATTGGCACCCCACGCCCACAACCCACCATCAGCTGTGATGCCCATTGTATGACTGCCACCGGCTGAAACCGAAGCCACACCGTTAGCTATCAATACAGGGCTGTGACGGTCTGTTGTTGTGCCATCTCCAAGTTGACCACTCCAATTACTACCCCATGCCCACAGGCTACCATCGGTCGTAATGGCCATTGTATGACTACTACCGGCTGAAACCGAAGCCACATTATCCATTATCCGTATAGGGCTGAATCGGTTTTCAGTTGTACCATCCCCAAGTTGACCACTCCAATTACCACCCCAGCCCCACAGGCTGTTATCAGGCATAATTACAAACGAATGATCCATTCCCGCACTTACCCTATTGTACTGTATGGGCATACCACCGGCAGGCACAACTTCGGCTCCAAACTCAACTGATTCCATCACTTGCATTTCTGATGACAGAAAATCCTCTACGTCGTTACTCATGTCGTAGATAATTTCAACATTGCCATATTCGTCATCGTTTTCGTATCCATCATCCTGTAAAAGCCCACTGTAATAATTGTCACCATAACCTTCACTTACACCATCATCAGCAAACACCAATGAAAAACTACTGAAAACCATCACAAGGGAAATTATAAATGCCAAAAGACCTCTTCTTTTCCTACTGTTCATAATGACAACTTCTCCTTTCATGACCTCATACTCTATTGGCAATTGATTTTTCATGACAGCATAGTAAGCATTTTTGAAACCGACCTTATCGCCACCTCCTATATTTGAATTTGAAGAAATGGTTTTCCTCCCCTATCTGGGCCAGTTTTCAAAGCAATTCCGACATAATGTGCCATGACTTTATCCTACTTAATGAGTATAGGAGAAAATTGTGTCAAAAATATGTTTTTTATGGCTATTTTACATTTATTTACTCGATTCCGATCAGTGCCACCTTAAAGGTAAAAACTGCACCCCCATCAGGACTATTGGCCACTTCTATTGCTATACCATGCCGGTCAGCAATCTGCTTTGCAATCGCAAGACCAAGCCCTGTTCCGGATTTATTTTGCTCGGAACGTTGTTTATAAAAGCGCTCAAATATATGATCAATATCCTCAAGAAGAATACCGCTTCCTTGGTCGCGTATCTGTATTTGCGCCGTGTCTCCTTTTCTGGCTAAGCTTATAGACACCTTACTTTGCGGTGGAGAAAACTTTATGGCATTATCCACTACATTAATTAGCATTTGCCTTAATCGTCCATAATCGCCTATAGCCGGGAAGGTATTTTCTTCGCAAACGAAATCAAAATCTACCTCTTTCTGCTCCGCTACCCTTGCCATGGTACGCATAACATCGTCGATTATATCTTTTAAATCAACAGGTTGAGTTTCTATAGCAAAATCAGTATTTTGCAGCCGCGAAAGATCCAGTAAATCCGTTACAAGGCGTTCCAGATACATGCATTCGTTAAGCATCTGCTCTTGAAACTCAGTGGCTTTTTCTTTATCCGACACTACACCATCCAAAATGGCTTCTAAAGATCCACGGATGACAGTGATCGGCGTCCGCAGCTCATGAGATACATTGGCTACAAAGTCACGCCGCAACTTCTCCAGCTTTTCTCTTTCTTTAGCGGACATGGCCAGTTTATCGGCCATACCGTCCAGGACTGAGGCCAGTTCTCCAATTTCGTCAACTTGAGTTACTCCCGTTTTCACTTCGTAGTCGCCGGCACTGATACATAGAGCTGCCGCTTTCATCTTATTTAACGGTTTTGTAAAGCGAATTGAAAAGGCAAAAGCCACAAAAACAGATATGACCACAGCCGCCGCCATACTGATCATTAAAATAGCAAAACCACTTGATGTAATAGTATTGATTTCGGAAACATAATTGTGCATAACAACCACACCGGGAACTGTGCCATCTTGCATAACAATCGGCGCGGCAGCCGAAATAGTTCGCATGCCTAAAATATTGCTAAAGTGCTCGTTAGTGGATGTGGTCCCCGCAAATGCGTCAACGATTACCTGCTCGGCACACTCAGGTAAATCGCCAAAATCGAAGCTGTCTTGCACATGCTCGCATCTGCCGCCAAAATCAATCCGCTCCAATTCACAGTCGACAATCCAGATGGAACAGTTTACAGTATCTTCAACAAACTGCAGGTACTTTCGTAAAGTCATCATACCTCTGCCGCCCATACCACATCTCGCGCCATTGCCACTGCCACATCCCACGCCATTGCCGCATCTCATGCCACTGCCACACTCTGGTCCTGCCATTCTTTGCCTTATACTCAACGATGTGTCATCTTCTAATATATTTGCTAAAGTAACGGCAACACTTTCCACATGTCTTTCTAATTCAGCTTTATGTATTTCCACATTATGCATTGAAAATAAAATCGAAAAAACAACACTAAGGATAATTGCGAAAACCAGGAAGGACGAAACAAAGTACAAAACAAGCTTCAATAAAATTTTATTTTTCATGATAAATCCTCAAATTTATAGCCAACTCCCCATATGGTTTTAATCTCCCAATCCGGATGGTCTACCTCGTCTAACTTCGCTCTCAAGCGTTTGATATGAGAGTCTACCGTGCGGCTATCCCCGTAATAATCATGCCCCCAAAGGCTACTCAATAGTGAATCTCTGGAAAACACCTTATTTTTATTTGTCACCAGTGTCCACAAAAGGTCTGTTTCTTTTTTTGTAAGGATGATTTTAGTCTCGTTTATTTGCGTAGTGTATTCATTTAAATTGACAGATAAGCTGCCGGATGAAAAATGACTGCCGGGCATATCACTTTTTTCGCTAATTCTCCGTAGGACAGCCCTTACTCTGGCCATTACTTCTCCGGGAGAAAATGGCTTGACAATGTAATCGTCGGCACCATTGTCCAGCCCCATTATCCGTTCAAAATCCTCGCCCCGGGCCGTAACCATAATAATGGGAACGGTAGAATTTTTGCGGATCGTACGGCAGATGGTAAATCCATCCTTTTTAGGCATCATCACATCCAGCAAAATAACGTCATACTTTTGAGTCAATGCGGATGTTAAAGCGTCTTCTCCATCATAGGACGCTTTAACAAAGAAACCTTCTTTTTTAGCATACTCTTCAATGATGGTAACGATCTGTTTGTTGTCATCTGCAATTAGCATTTTTCGCATAAGCAACACCTCTTTCATTATCATTGTATAGTAACACAAAATAACACTAAAAGCATCTTGAAGATTTCGCTGTGTCCATACGTGATACATTAAAAAGTGCCTGCCTTTTTTACAGGCAGGCACTCAAACAGTCGTTTCTCACTATCTCGCTTGTGTGTTTACACTATTCATTTATATATCCGACACTTACCTTATTGGCCGCGGTGTTGGTACCGGTGTTGGCCGCGGTGGCAACGGTGTTGGGATTGGCGTTGGCATCGGCGTTGGTAACGGGGTTGGGATCGGCGTTGGGATTGGGGTTGGGATCGGCGTTGGGATCGGCGTTGGGATCGGCGTTGGGCTTGGTGTTGGCATTGGCGTTGGCGTCGGCGTTGCTATTGGCGTTGGGATTGGTGTTGGGATTGGCGTCGGGATTGGTGTTGGGCTCGGCGTTGGCATTGGCGTTGGGGTCGGTGTTGGGGTCGGCGTTGGGGTCGGCGTTGGGGTTGCCGTTGGGGTTGGTGTTGGGGTCGGCGTTGGCATTGCCGTTGGCGTCGCTGTTGGGGTTGGGGTTGCTGTCGGCGGTACAAAGATATTTGTTCCCGTCTGTACCCATACTCCAAATACTGTGTAGCTATGCACCGGCATTACCGCCGCCGGGGTATACCCTAATGTACCCGGTGGGATCACCGTACCCTGTACCAATGTTGCTACTTGCGTCGGGGTTGCCCAGCCCGCAAATGTCCAACCTGTCGGTACTGTTCCCGCAAACCATGTCAGTGCAGTATTTGCCGGTTGCAATCCGGTTGCCGGCATTTGACCT